>JAAUXU010061021.1_pt1 | contig 35116 bp, 39 predicted proteins | sample 7278151 | NCBI WGS metagenome assembly JAAUXU01 (sample SAMN14350113, study PRJNA611818) | marine sediment metagenome | isolation source: surface marine sediment (1.8m) | place: French Polynesia: Moorea | collected 2018-08 | reverse complement strand
TGTACAGTGTACAGTGGCCCGCATACAGTGCTTGGCACCATTTGGGGCTCAGTGGCAGCTGATTCAGCTGTGGACTTTGCGTCCTACGTTCGATCGGCGTAAGCGCGATCTTCTTCTCTCTTTTCTCTGGGGCCACTGTACACTGTACACCGTATGTAGACTGATCACGCTGGTCACCAGCAGACTGGTCACGCTGGTCACCAATTGGTGCTCAGTGGTAGCTGACTCAGCTGTGGACTTTGCGTCCCACATTCGAAGGGCGAGGGTATAAAGGAAGCGCGTTCTTCTTCTCTCTTTTCTCTGCTCTACCTACGTCGACTGAGGAGCCTTGCATCCACCGAGAGCACTCGACGGCGTAACACAGTCCCGAGACGTCCAACAAGAGAGTTGTTCGGGTTCAGCACACTTTCGGCGGGCGGGTTTCTGGCCTCGGGCCTAACCTGAACCCATAACTACATTGGATGAAGATAATGTGAGAATCGTTGCAACGAGTACTCTTCATCAACATGTCCGCGAACAAGCGAGACTTCAACCTCTGTCAGGACGCGGCTGACTACGACTCCAGCTTCGACGAAGACAGCGGTGGCGACGACGACGAGAGGAAAGAGAGACGTCTCCGTCGCCGAGACCTCGCCTCCAAAGGTCACTCTGAACAGCGGCAGCCCAAAGCATCGCACTTTCAATTCTCCGAGGAAGTGGCAAAAGACGAGGGACGCAGACAGAGGTTCCAGCTGCTCTCCCTGAACGCCTACGACCGGCACAAAAAACTCATCAATGACTACTTTCTCTACTTCGATGGCGCCACCAAAGAGCTCAAGAGGGACATCACCAAAGACAGAAACGACTTAGACGTGGTGAGGGAGAACCACAGATTCTTGTGGGGTGATGAGGAAGAAGAAAAGTTGACCTGGGGTCAGGCCCTAGCTAAGCGATACTATGAGAAGCTCTTTAAAGAATACTGTATTTGCGACCTGTCTAAGTATAAGGAAAACAAGGTCGCTATGCGCTGGCGCACTCAGGATGAAGTAAAGGCGGGAAAAGGTCAGTTCGCCTGTGGGTCCAGGAAGTGCGCTGAGGCAATTAAGTTGAAGACTTGGGAGGTCAATTTCGCCTACGTGGAGGAGGGTGAAAGGAAGAACGCACTGGTCAAGGTCCGGTTGTGTCCGGCCTGCTCGTACAAGCTCAACTACCACCACAGGAAAAAGGAAGTGAAGAGGAAAAAGAAAAAAGAAAAGAAGAGGAAGAGGTTGGCGGCGGCGGCAGTGGCGTCTGACGATGAGGTCGACGCGAAAGTGAAGAAGCTGAAGGAGGAAGAAAACGAGAAGCGCCTGGCCAAGGAGGCCTCAGAGATCTGGAGTGCTCCCATGGAAATCGAGCAGGAGAAGAGTCGGGATGAAGACTTCTTAGAGTACCTGGAGGACTTATTTCTCTGAATCTGGGTCCTGCTTTACACATGTCATTGTTGACCTCAAGTTCGCTCGCAACTCGAATTTATTAAAGAATTGTGATAATGTTAAACAGCAGCAGGGCTGCAATTCTCAAACCTAAACGTTTCGTAGCTTAGCGTGAAACTAACTTTACTTAAAATTTGCCGTGGTGTCGTTCCTTCCACATGGTAGCTTCACTTCAGCCGAATCAATCAGTTTAGGCAAGTCTCGTTTGCATTGACGTAATAAGATATGGACCAGAGAGAAGTATGGACAGAGAGGGGACACTCCTGGCGGCGTAGCCTGCGAAAAGCCGGGCCCCCGGTCAAGTGCGTGCAGGAAAGGAGGAGGTTGTGTCAGCAGTACCACGTCGCCGGGTACAATCAGAGGATGGAGCAGGGAGCGAGAGACCCAACACAGCTACACGAGCGGACCCCTCGACAGTTGCCACTCAGGAGCACTTTGGCGAAACTTTATAAAAATATCACTCACTACTAAGTATATGGATGAATTGCGTGAACCAGCCCATGTTTCTATTAACATGATGGAATCATGTTCGAAAACTGTCAATAGATGTCGTCAGAGAAGAAATCCAGAGTGAAGAGAATTGTGCTACCAGCGGAACAAGATCTTTCATTTACCGCCTTGACTTCTTTTTCGACAAGTGCGAGGTCCTCTTGTTGCAAGCAACACAGTCCATGAGGGCAACTTACTGGTCACAGCACTATCTTGAATGCCTCTGGCGAATTATGACGTCTTTTGATGCAAGCCTGGCGTGAACCACTTTTGCTTCTGTCTTAAGAACAATTTCGGTCCTGAGTGGCAGCTGCACATCTGCTGGGACTGTGGAGTCTTGGACAACGTGCTCCATTTGGGTCTCTTAATCTTTTATTCTCTCTTTGTTTCCCCTTCTTTTGTATGTTGAGGATCTCCTTCTGTACCATGAATAGAGGGCGACAAAAGCAACTTCTGCTCGAGAAGTCTGCGCCAGTGAAGGAAGAGGTGTCGAACTTGGCCATCGTGTCAAACTCCTCCGTCTGGAGACACGCAAAAATCTCGAGCAATGACTTAAACTGTACATCTATATAACTCATATAGAGTATATCTGCATCGGATAAGACATGCGTGTCTCGTCTCGACTCGAGACAAGGCGTCTCGCCCCAACCCTACAACGGATCAGGCTCGTCGACAACTAGGTTGTCTATGACTAGGCTGAAGTAAATTCAAGAGATCAAAAAGTAAACACAAATAAGGACAACAACATTTTACACGCGCACCCGGGTCCTCTTCTGGATCACCATGGCGGAGTTCGTGCAAAATGCGATGGAGGAGATGCTCCCGGAGCTGGAGCAGATGAAGAGGACTCAGTTGTTCACTGCGGAGGAAGTTCGGTAAGGAAATCAGAGACTAACCAGAGGTGCAGGGTGAGTGGAATGTGGAGGCTCCATTCGGGTGTCACTCGAGATGTGAAGGCTCTGCTTGGTCTCACAAGCAGTGATTGAACACTGAAGATAAAGCTAGTAAGCTAATATCTCTGGAGGATTTTCCATTCACTCTGAATACGTTGTGTTTTTCTTAAAGAATTGCCTCAAGCGTTGGTTTTTCTCAGATTATTACGAAAGAAGCGGCAGAGATTTGAGTATCTAATCCAGAAGCAGGAGAAGCGCAAGGTTGACTTCCTCAACTACATCCAGGAGGAGTTAATTCTCCTGGACCTCGTGGAGCTCAAGAGGGAGGTAAGGTGAAAAAATAAGTTGCAATACCCTTACAGTGTGAGTCAGTCATGGAAAATATCCGATAGAGAGAATGGACGGGTGAGCAGGAGAAAGATCGATTTAAAGAAAAGTAGAAGTCACCTGCTCTTATGATCTTATGATACCTAATCGCTCCTATAGGAAGTGTCACCCTGCATTAATGTTGACTCACCTTGTACAAAGGCTCTCGTTTTTTTCCCTCCAGAGAATTGGTTATCACGGCAAGAAGGGCACCATTGATTTTGCCATCATTCGTCGAATCAACAAACTGTTCAAGATCCTGGAACGCAGGTTCTACGAGGACGTCAACATTTGGATCACCCACATCAGCGTCCTCAGGAGGATGGCAAGCAAAGATAAAGTAAGGGTTGAAGGGTTTCATACTCAGACTCAGACATACAACTGACTTCTAGGACTCCTCTCTGTACCAGTCAAAGTAGCTTCAAGTCTGTGAAGAATGTTCTTATCTTTCTTGTGCCCTTCAAGACTTGGCGATCGGAGGCTGGCAAAATCTTTCGAGCGATGCTCAAGTATCACATGTACAAGGAGGAGCTTTGGTTAAGAGCGGCGATGTTTGAAATGGAAGAGGACGAAGGGATTGAGAACGCCAGGAAGCTGCTGCTCGAAGGACTCAGATACAACGCCCAATCTAAGAATCTTTGGAGAGAGGTAACACGGCTGAGCGCTTATGCTTCCTCAAGTAGAACATTTTGCTCTGACTCACGTCGCATAATCTTTCAGTACTTTTCCCTGGAGCTGAAGTTTCTTTCTGACCTAAAGAATGAAGAGTCTGCGAAGGCGCTTCCAGATGAATCTCGCGAAGATGTTTTGGCCGGAAAGATCCCAAGAGAGGTTTTCCTCAAGACTGCAGAAGAGATACCTGAGGCGGAATTCCTTTGCTCCATGCTCAAAGTCACCAAGGACTTTGACTTCATGGAAACAAACCGTGAAGAGAAATTTAGTGCAGCAGAGATGGAGAGGTGCGTCAGTGACCAGGCCTATTCTATGAAGAATGGGTAGGGTGACATTGATCTTAGGGTGCATCACAGTGCTGCCTGCTTAACAGATCGAGCTTAGCCAATTCTGCCCCTGTTGCTCACGTGGTGCTATTTCATTCTCGGAGATGCGTTAGAAAATGATAGCTTAAAGGTATCACATATTCGACAATGCTGATGCCACACACGTTACCCTACGTGATAGATAACTTATGTGGCGTACCTCAGCTTGTTGTTATTGAGTTATTCGGCCTGAAATAATGAATCGAGGGTCACTTCGACAACAGACGCATTTTCGGCCTTGTTTAGTCGAAATTTCGCCCTCAGTTTGGACTGTTTACGTCCGATGTCTGCTACTTTAGGTGATGAGGTTTTCTTAGGAGTGAAGCAGGACCTGGCAGTGCTGCTATTTTAAGTAATGTCCTCTTATGCCTGGTGCTAGTATAAGCGGGGAGCACTGTATTTAGAGAAGGCTCGTTTGTTCTGTCTCGTGGACAAGTCAGAGTATGTGTGTCATTCTCAGAGACAGGAGTAGTGTTGAGTAGATTTCAAGCAACTTGACTTTTTCCACAATATTCGAAGACTCTGTACCTAATCCTTTTTTGCAGCTACCTGCAAGGTCACTTCCCGGACTCTGATCTTGTATGGGACAGCTCAGCCAACTTAGCTTTGCCCAAGGACTCCTCGGCGCTCACTCTGGCCTCTCTGAAAAGCTGTGTTTCTATCTACGATCAAGGCTTGTCCAAGGTGGAGGACAAGACCAATCTGATCTCCATGAAGTTGGAGACGTTGTTCTCCTTGGTTCCAGATGCTCCAGAAGACTGCAGACAGTTTATTTTCAAGGAGTTGTTGGCTACAATGAAGAAGGCCTGCGAAGATGAGACGCTTATGGAGAAATACTTCAAGGATTTGGTACGTTAATGAATTAAGGGCAGGGACATTTTTAAGATTTGACCCGAAATTCTCGCACATCTCCTTTTTACCCACGAGCCGAAATGTGAAATCGCTTTATTCGAGCTGCTCCCTCTGGTCCAAAATAAGTGTCCGATATGTCAACTGGGTCGTAATCACAAGAAATGACCTTTTATCAGTGTCTAAATCACTTTTTTTAGTTTCTTTCTTGCAATTGCCACTGCTTCTTCACTGCTAGGGAAGCATTTGTGTAGTTTGCCTGGATTGCATAACTTTTGCTTGCTCATATGAGCAAGCAAATCATGAGCATCGTCCGCGAGCTTTGGCTTCATGCTGTCAGGTGGGCATCCTGGCAGGTTTCCAGGATCAACAACTCAGTATTATAATCACAGCAGGTGATTCCTTCCATCAGTTAGATATTAGCAATTTGGGTGTATTTCTAGATTCGAGTTGCCACGAGTCTCCCGCCCGAAAAAAGAGAAAAACTTCTACTGCTAGATTACTTTCAATCATGCAGATTTTAACTATCTATTTCTATATGACCGGAGCATCTTTCCACGGCCTGCATTGGCACTGAAAAGTACACAGTACTGGAGTACTCAAGATGTGCGCGGGGAATCTCACTTTCTCGGCATTGTGTCAGATAGCTACAGTAGAGCGAGAATTCCGCGTCAAATATCGCATTGCATCGCCCTTTGCAACAGATCAAAAATCGCCAAAAGGCCTTTTTTCGGACTTCATTGGCGAGGCAATGTTTAGTTATTCATCGAAAAATATCCCCCTAACAATGGTGTCTTCCTATTGCACGCAGGTGTTTCTCGTGGAAGATAAGAACGAACTGCGGGAGCTGAAGAACTTTCCTTCGTCTCTCATATAGAATGTTGGTAACTCATACCCTGTATTTCTTCACTGAATGTGCGAGAAAGAAATACAATATTATTAAGAGAACTACTAAAAGCAACTTGGACAGAAGACGTCTTCACTGGACCTCCCTGAAATGAAAATCAAAAGTTTGTAAGTCATATGCGTAGACAAGATGGCCAAATCATCGTCGACGAGTAAGAGTGCCTATGATGATCCGTATGTACATAGTATGAGCTCACAGTATGCGGATGGTGTTGGATGATCCTGCTCCTTGACGCCACCCAGTAACGCAAATGACGTTATCACCGGCCTTGATGAAGCCGTTCTTCTTTCCAAAGTCGACTCCGAACTGGATACGTTCGTCCACATCCTTGGTCCAGTCAGAGAGACGATCCTCTGCGGCAACACGAAGACATCAACAAGACAATCCTTGACCACATGAGCTGACAGGAGAATGACTCACCGAGAAAGTGAAGTGGAATGATTCCCCTGTGCAAATGCATCTGTCTCGCTGCTTGGGCAGACCTGGTGATGCCCAGGATTGGACATTGAGGTCTGTACTTTGCAGCCTCTTTTGCTGTCCGCCCGGTGGTGGTAATGGTGAGGATGGCAGAGGCCTGGGCGTCATAGGCCGCCTGGACAGCCGCCACGGAGGTGGTGGCAGTGGAGTCGAGCTTGCTGCCTGCCATATTCTGCGTCTTCAGTATGTCTTCAAAGAAGCGCTCGTTCCACATGCATCCCTCAGCCTCTCTGGCCAAGGAGGCCATGACTCTAATGCACTGAATGGGGTAGTCACCCTTGGCTGTCTCACCAGACAGCATGATGCAGTCAGCGCCGTCCAGGACAGCATTGGCAACGTCTGACCCTTCAGCACGAGTGGGACGAGGCTTCTTCACCATGGACTCCAGCATTTGGGTAGCGCAAATCACCGCTTTGCCAGCCTAAGGATTGACAAGGATTAATATGCTTTCCACATTCCATAAGCACGCGGATTGTGCAGCACGAAGTCCTCATTGAACACTACTCTCAAATGGGGGAGTAGATAACTAAACAGTGCACACTGCTTATACCCGCAGTTCTCTATTGATTCTATACGTCAACTATCCCAGCAATTTTCGCTACTTATGCAGACATCTAGGCCATTTGGGCACCAGAGGAAGTTCAAATCTAGCATTTTTCACCCATCAAAAAGGCAACCACTGTGACCTGTTTGACTTTCTCTGTCACAATTTTGTGAGTTTCACCCGATTTTCTCTATTATTACATATTTCCCCCTTTTTTCGGCCGTCTTTACTGTTGCAGACTTAAAACTCGCACTTTCTTTCCAAATCCAAGCTTATTTGTCGTTGCTCTCAATGACTTTGTACAAACTAGGACATAAGGACACCTCGGTGACGGCGGCAGTTTGGCATGGCCCCCAGGGTGCCTTATAGGCAGTGTGCACTGTAGATTTATTTAGATGTACAGTGCAGGCCGGACCAGTCGAACAGGGTGAAGTCGGATTAGCTGTGTACATGGACCGAATAGCCAGGGACGGAATTTTCACTTGAATCAAAGCTGCTGCGTAGGTCGGACAATTGCCACTTAAATCGGACAAAGTATGAGGCCTAAGAGGACTATTGATAGGCTTTCAACACATTACAGTTCTCATGAAACAATCTAAGTGCCAGGATTTACAGTCCCCTCGGAATATTTTGCAAACTTTTTCGTACATTTAACCAGGTTTTAATGCCTTCTCCTCTTCCCTTTCATGGGGGGTCTCTCAATTCCGCACAGCAGAGTTGCAGTGGATACTGAGCAAGGTCAATGTATGAGTAGTCTGCTAATACTGTCCAGCTGCTTAAGTCGTACAAGTGGCCCTGGGCCAAGGTGTCCGACTCGTGCATCCATCCTGCACTGTACATCAACCGGGGAGCATCGTATATTGCACTTGCCTTGTTGCACTTGGCAATGATGGCCTTCTGCGCAATGAAAACCTTCTCAGTTGGGATCTCAATGCCCATGTCTCCTCTGGCCACCATAATCCCGTCAGAAGCTTCAATGATCTCATCGATGTTGTTCACTCCTTGCTGATTCTCAATCTTGGAAATGATTAGGATGTTCTTTCCTTTCTCGCCGAGGACATTTCTGATCTCCCTGACGCCGTCAGCGTCTCGGATGAATGACGCGAAGATAATGTCTACTCCTTGCTCGACCCCAAATCTGAGGTCCTCCTTGTCCTTCTCTGAGACGGCTGGCAAGTCGCTGTCTGTGGCTGGAAGGTTGCAACCTTTGCGCGATCCCAAGTTTCCTCCATTCTCGACTTGTCCAATGACATAGTCCTCGCCAATCTCCTTGGCCACTACGGAGATGAGACCGTCGTCAATAAAGACTCTCTTGCCAACATCCAGGACCCTCGGAAGATTCTTATAGTCCAGGTAGAGGATATCCTTCGTGCACTTTTCACGGTAGGTCTCGTCCGTGGTGAGCTTGATCTTATCGCCCATCTCCAGGGTAATTTCCTTCCGCCCATCATCCTAAAAATCAATCGTTGTTACACTGAACAATAGTGAATTTTTCAAGGAATGCAAGTAAAGTTTTTTGCCCCTTAGGATTGAGTCATCTCTCCAGGCTGGTGCCATGTGAAAAGCAGATACGTGATCACTCGGACTATTCGGGGACATATGAAACCGGACTTTTTTTTGCTCACGGCCTATTCCTTAGAATTTATTCTTCAGATTTAGCCCAAACCTGTTGTAGACGCTACTAGAAAGACGAGGCTTGGGTCATCATTTTGCTTAGAGGCTTTCTGAATCCACATTTAAAGATTTTTTTGTCAAGGTGAATCACAAATTAACTCCAAAGTAACTTCAACTAAGGATGCTGCACGTGTTCATCAATTTTCTTTCATGGCCTGCTCATTTGGACTAATGCGTTGATGTGTCAAAGACCAGAGCAGTTCATTGCTTGTCTTGGATGATCATCAGCAAATATTTAGGTATCCTCACCCCTTCCAGGAGACCAGTTCTGATCTCTGGTCCTTTGGTGTCGAGAGCAATGGCCAAGTTCGGGTCGAATCCCTTCTCCTCTGTGTACCTCTTGGCGGCCTCCCGGCAGTTTTTGATGGTGTCCCCGTGATACTCGTGAGTTCCGTGAGAAAAGTTCATCCTCGCAATGTTCATGCCATTGTCGATCATATCCATCAGCATATCCGTCTTTTTGGAGGCAGGGCCTGAGGTCAGATTGATCCAAATAAACATACAGCAGTGTGATCTGATTTTTTGGATTTTTTTAAAAATGCACCTGCAACGTAAACGTGTAAAATGGAACCCCAATCGAAGACTTTTTTGACTGCTCCCCCCAACTGAAGGGGGGGGGGGCTTGAAGAGTGGTCCCGGAGCTCAGAGTGATTGTGTGATAAGCCTCATTTACCAAAAGACTACATCTCTTAATCATTAATCAAAGGTGGAACTTCAAGAAATGTACTTACTTTTTTTTAAAAAAAAAGTCTCTTAAAAACACTTAAAAAGTTAAAAGAAAAAAAGTACTACTACACGTTACGATTTCTCCACTCTAAGGAGAAAACCTCAAGTACGGTTAACGTCTGCATATATTTTCGTGGTCACCTGCAACATGACTGCACTTACCAATGGTGCAAACGATTCCAGTTAGCCTGACTCCGGAGGCTCTGCTTTGAATGTGCAGGTGCGACAGGTAATCCACCATGGTCGCGGACCTCCGCGCCAGCTCCTGGCTCGGCGGCAATTTCTCATCAGGAGGCAGGATCGCCTGGAAGAACAAGATCAATAACTTGACCAGCGAAGACAACGTCAACTTTTTAACCCACGTCAATCTCAGAGGCAGGTCGAAATTTGGCCATGTCTGAATGTGACCTTGTCAAGGACTCGAGTCAGGCTTTCAAAGCCTTTCAAGAGGCTCGTCTGTAAACATGTGACCAAGGAAGGAAAAGGAAAGTTGGAGAAAGCACGCGGGAAAGAAAGGTACTTTTGAACGAAAAAGCAGGACGAAGGCCACAGACGTAGCGTGATCAAAAGACAGAAGGCTGGAATAAGTTCGTTGTTTGCTCGGGGGCTCTGCTACACCATTGGGAGCAGATCAATGAACTAAGTAAAGCTGATCATCCGCCATAACTGTACATTGCATCGTCGTCAGCGGGCTTTAAAAAAGCATAAGGTTGTTTCACCTGTCCGGGTTATTATGCGCCATCGGTTCTTGTAGATCCGAGGACAGGTCAAGCACCGAAGAGGTTCAACCCAAGAAAGAGGATTAGTAAGTCCACTTTTGTATTTGGACACAAACACAAGCTTTGCAGCAATACGAGGATAACTGTAGATTGTAGAGTAGGACTTTTCTATAACTGGTCGACTTTTGTTTTCACTGAAAAGTCTCGTTTTCACTGATTTTCTCCTGTATTTCAACGATTTTCCACTTTTCTACGGATTTTTTCTCCTTGGCCAAGCCCTCCCCTATATGGCAAAAAATAAAATTTTGGGCCTGATTTCTTAATGACATGGTTGACAAATAGCTATTGTCACTCGCAAATGGATCTCTGAGCCTCATGTGAGGCAACTATACTTATTTCTTTATCAAACAAATGATGTTATTCTCCAGATTTTGATCCAAGTCAGTTTGACGTCTCCTCACAGTCCTGTCCGACAGTGGGCGGGATTTGGGATGAGGGTTGGGACTCGAGAACAATACAAGGCCGAGGACACGTCAAATGACGAGGATCATGATGATGATAACTAAGGCCATGTGCAATGATGTGAGGTCACAAATTGCATCACTGCTCATTGCATCACTGACCTGACCCGAAATACATTTTCGACGAGTTTTGTAGCACTTCGAGATACATTGCTGAGCTGGGCTGGCCTGGGCTGCTGCTCTCACTACCCGCACTAAAGGCTTTATATGGTCCGCAAAATCGAACTATAAAGCTTCATAGTACGATCGTTTGGGACTATAAAGTGCTTATGAGAGTATAAATGGATTCCATGTTTTTTTATGCACTGTAAATCAGGCAGCACAGTACAGTAGAAATTTCGCGTCAATATTCATTTTGTGACCGGTCTGACCTAGGCTGGCTGGGCTAGCCTGAGCTGCTGCTCTCACAAATAGTACTACAGTGCTTTATAGTCAGATTTTGCGGAACATACAGTGCTCAGGGGGAAGTAAATAGAAAAGTTATAATCCTTTGAACACCGAGTACCACGAACTAAAAGCAGACATTTTGCGTCAATTTGTCTGCGTTTGAGTTCAGCTGTCAGCTTTATCACGGTCATATGACTGTAATCTTTACCGTATCCTCTACGCTCACGAACGTGCGTATGCGCAAGAGAGCAAACGCCCCAAAAGTGGTAGGGTTCATACGTTCGTAGAGTCCCAATGTGTCACCTATGAATGCATTGCATAATTGATTGCAAAGCAACATGTAGGTCAAATTAAAGATTAAGCATGTCCTATGTGAGGACACACACACAGAGTCGATTTCCTCATTACAGTTTTGTCCTCCCCCCGTCATCATGAGATAATGAGGCTTGCAAACATGTTCGTGTGCATTTCAATCGTGCACTTGATTAGCAGAATCTCTTGTGTACTTCTTGACCCCAGCATCTTACGTATGAATCCGGCGATGTGAGGTGCGAGGCCACGCTGTTCACGGTCAACAGGTTGGGGCTGGAGAAAGCCATCGTCGACTGACTTCGAGTTTCTCTAAAAGATAATGACAATCCTTTACTATATCAGCCTTCAAACGTCCCCGAGCAGAGTGTCCTCATTCTTACAACGGAAATAAGCCTGGTCTGACACAGTTTAACGCTTAAAACTAACACCATGATACAGCTGGGGACTCTGGAGTGTGTATGCTTAGATGAATGAACCTAAGCACCCCCACGTCAGAGTCACTTTAGGGCCTAACAGATTTAGCACAGAGCAGCGCGGACCTCGCTGCACCGCCCTGGCCTCATTAGACACGCTGACTTACACAAAATAAAGCCAAAAGGAGGAGGCAAAAAGTCCCCAAACGTAAGTCGAGCCCTGAGCAACTAGCGAACACTGACACAGAGTACCGACTTCGTCGGCCGTCTCGTCATTCGTCTAGTGACGGCGGCCAATGAGCGCTCAAATATCCGAGGGAAACAGGTCTCGGTCTCGGCCGAGCACAAACAATGGAGTTAGAGGCTGACTTGAGGCAACTCCCAGGCAAACGGGGCCGTTTCCTCCTTCACAAAGTTCAACAGCTGCCCCTCCCTGCTAATCGGATAGAAACAGCTGACAACAATATAAAGAGTCGTCACATCGTTCAGAAAGATGTCACTGCTGCAATGGGCAAAGGTATAAGCCAACATGTCTAGAAAACTCGGTATAGTAAAATTGTTCCTCCATCTACTACATCGGAGGTTGACTGTGTTCCTCTCCAGGAACATTTAGAGATGCTGATAATATACATGCTGGCAAAATGGCAACTCCTGTCAGCTGCCCAGCTGTTCATCCTTTTTCCACCCAGTCTTCTTTTTCACCGAGTATGCATGTCTCCAGACATCTTCCTCTGCACGAAACATCACAAGTGCGAGTCAGAGGGTGGAAGCGTCGTCTCTGAGCGCTATCACGGTAACCTTGCTGTCGAGTCACTTACGAACGTCCGTCCGTCCGTCCGTCCGTCCGTATGCAGTAATCAATAAAGTGTAACGTTGCTTCTAGTTGAGAACGAGGGGGGGGAGGGGTTACGATACGGTACCAGTGCCCTGTCTATTGCACGGCACTGTACAACGTGCTGATTTGGCAAAGTAGAACGGACGAGCTTCCGCCTGATCCACTGCGGCTTCCACGGAGGTCTCCTGATCCCAAACAAGCCCCAAAACATGGGGCTTTACCAAGATGATAACCACTGCTGAGCGATCCAAGGTGTTAAGGGACAATGCCACATGCACACAAACCGCTGAAATTGCTTAGATGAAGAAGTGAGCCTCCTTTATGACATGGTTTGGTTTTCCAAATAAAGCACATCGCTGGTCACCCAATCGGGATAGAAAGTTCTGTTCACATCATTTTTTACTTTATGTCTCTAGTGCGAGTGAAGCTTTCTCTCTCTCTCTCTCTCCAACTTCCGCCTGCATGAGAGGTTCCGTCTGCATGAGAAGTCTGCGCCCGCGAAGGAGAGAGTCTTGGCCCTGTTGTTACACTCCCCTCCACGATGCACATTTCAGTGCTTCGGCATCAGCGGGCAAGAGGAAGGGCGAGCGAGGATTGGAGGCCGCGGCATAGAGGTACCTCGACGGACTGGAGGAGACAGAGCGAGAGCAGGGGCTGAGGTGCTGGCACCGACTAGCGACTACCTAGAAGTGCAGATCCAGGCAAGCCACTTCTGCCGGGGTCGACGACAGCGATCCAAGCGGGCAAAGGGATGAAGGACATCCCTGCCACCAGAGCCAATGGAAAAGTCGTCAAGTGTGGGGACCTGGCCTATCACATAGGAAAAGGCGTTGTTGACACTTCATACCTCCTTGAAAAGCTCCTCATCTATAGGGCAGACATTTTTCTTAAGAAAAAGACCAGACAGTTTTTTGGTCTGGCTGAGCAAAGTGGTAACTCTTCGCTCTGCTCTAAAGGTAAATAGACCGAGCGCATTCGTCAGCTGTTCCTTCCCTCGTGGGCTGCCGAGCGGGCAACAGGGCCGGTCTGGCTCTCTTCTCTTTCCTCGGGTATGTTCAAGGTTCCCACAAAGGTGGGATCAAGATAAATCTGATCTCCCCACATGAATTGCACATCGATTTTTGTTACAACTATGCGAATTCGAGCAAAATACCAGTAATGTCTCTTGTGCAGCTCCATAAGACGTTTCGAAAGAGGCATCATTTGTGTCTGCATCATTCGCTGGAAGAAAATGAGAGCCTCTTAGTTGGCCAACTTCTACCCTGTCTCTGCTTTGTACCGCTTGGATCGCTGTCGTCGACCCCGGCAGAACTGGCTTGCCCGGATCAGCCCTGCGAGGTGGTAGTTATTCCGTGGCGGTGGCTGCAGTGCTAGTTCACGTTGACCGCCGTGGTGGAACAAAGAATGAAGAAGCGTCCACGATCTCGTCAGGGATGAAGTGAAGTGTCAACCACCGCCATGATCCACGAGGAGCGCTTCGACTTCCTCAACTTGGAGGGGTGCTCTCCGGAGACCCGCTTGGAGCTGGAGAGCATTCTGCACCCGCAGCATCCGGGACCGAAGTCTCCTCCCCTGCCGCCGCCTCCGGTCGTCCACCAGGGCGGCGGTGCAGGGCTTCCCGCTAATGGTCACCACGACCACGTCGTCGCCGCGGCGGCGGCGGCTGCAGCCGTTGCGGCAGCCGCCAGGCATCAGCAGGCTCAGCCGCTCCCCCCGACTTATGTGGGCTACTTGCCGCACCACTGTGCCGTTCCAGTACCCTCCTCGGATAACTTATTCATGGCTCAGCCCGTATCTGCCGCCGCCGTTGCGAGCGGCGGCCAGTACATTACGGCTTTCACGCAGCCGGCCGTGTTGGTGCCAAATCCGCGGATGCTACCACCGTCATTTCAGCCTCTGTCACATCAGCAGCAACATCAGCCACAGCAACAACCGAGTCATGGGCCTCAAGCATCAGCACTTCTGCAGCCCGCCTTCCCGGGGCCCGAGATTTCCCGAGCAATAGTGACTCAGTTCGGGGCAGTTGCAGCCGCGCCGCAACTATCTGAAGCTCCTTCGACTCTGAGCAGACCGACGTTTCCCCATCCAATCCCGCTAGCGGGGCCTCCCACCATCGTCACATCGGCTGCCCACCAACAGGTGTTCGCTGCATTGACAGGTTCGGACACCCCTCAGTCGGAGATTCCCGCACCACCAATGCAGCCCCAGACGCCCGTGGCGGCAATGGTGCCGGAACCCCAGATGTCTCATCCGTGTGAAGTGGTTATGTTGCAACAGGAAGCTTCTGCTCCTTCAGCGGGTACCAATGTACAGCAGATACAGACGAGTCTGTCGTCGGTCCTGTCCGCGCCGCCACCTGGTTCTACTCGTCGTTCCCCAGTTCAAGAGCCACCGATGGTGGTCAAAGAGGTGCCCATGCTGGGGAAAAGTGGTGACGCCGCGCAAGACCTAAAGCAAGAACCTCAACAGGTTAGGGAGAAAAACACACTGTTGCCTTCAAAGCAGCAAAATAAAGACGAAGTTGGAAAAGGCGAAGCAAAAGAAGAGCCTTCAAAGAGTGCTCCTACCGCTACTTCGCTCCCTCCTCCTCCACCCGCAGAATCGAAGCCCAAGTCTTGGGCGAGCCTTTTCCATAGCAAGAATCAGCAAAAGCAGGCAAGCGCAGTGACTCAGAACACCAACTCTGCGCCCGCCTCGGTCAGTGGCACGGAGGACGTTAACATAGTGAAGGATGTTATTGATAGTGATCGCTCAGAAGAGAAGAAGAGTGCACCGGGGACCGCTCATGCTTCCTCCACCTCGGATAATAAGCTGTTGAATTATTTGAAGAATTATACCCTGAATCACAGATCTTCTCCCTTGAAGCCTCGAGGGTTAAGCAACCGCAGCAACTGGTGCTTCGTCAACGCAATCCTGCAGGCCTTGGTGGCCTGTCCGCCTTTCTACAACTTCATGAAGTCGATTCCTCTGGGGGAAGAACACCGTCGTGGCCGTTGGGTAATCTTAAGAGCCATGTGGCAGTTCATTCAAGACACGGAAGTGCTGGTTAACTACCCAAAGCTGAGCCGACGCGACAAAGGCAAGAAGTCGGACGACCTGCCCCTGGGAAAGACCTGTGAGGCGTCGCCTGTCTTGAACATGCTCTTGGAGCTGAAGTCGGACAACTTCAAGGTAATGGAGGGTCGGCAAGAAGACGCAGAGGAATTTCTCACCTTTCTACTTAATGGACTCAACGACGAGGTAATCGGTATTTTGAGAGGTGAGGATACAGATTCCAACTATTCTGAGAAGGCTTTGCCTCATGATGATGGCGATGCCGGCAACGACGATGACTGGAAAGAGGTCGGTCCCAAGAACCGCAGCTGCATCACGCGCAAGCAGCAGTTGCCCGACACGCCCGTGGCAGATATATTCCAGGGCGAAACGCGTTCCTGTGTACAGCACTCAGCCAGTGAGCCTACTGCTACCCTGCAGCCGTTCTTCACTCTCCAGCTGGACATTCAGTCACGCGAGGTCAGCAGCGTAAGCGACGCTCTGACCGTCAACTTTGCCACCGAGGAGTTGGATGGTTACGTGTGTACCGCCACGAAAAGACAGGTTGACGCATCTCGCAGCCTGTCTCTCGAGTCTCTTCCACCAGTACTGGTGCTCCATCTAAAGCGCTTCGTCTACGACGAGACCGGCTGTCAAAAGGAGTCCAAGAGCGTCGACTTCCCCATCGACCTGGAGATACCCAGGGAAATCCTGTCTGCCAACAGCAGGAACAAATACCACGCCAAGCGGAAGCAGTACAAGCTGTTCGCCGTCGTCTATCATAATGGCTGTGAAGCGACCAAGGGACACTACGTGACTGACGTCTACCATTCTGGACTGGCATCCTGGCTGAGATGCGACGACAGCACTGTGCACTCGATATCGGAGACTTCCATGTTGAAGCATTCGTCCAACAGTGCACCATACATCTTGTTCTACCGGAGGTGCGACACCATGTTCGGTGCTGACAAGAGCAACAAGGCAGCTGCGTGAATGAAGGAGGGTCACTATGTTGATGTAATTTGGCCTCATGGTATTTTGTTAACAATACTGTATGAAGACAGCGGTACTATTATAAGACGATGGATCGATCACATGGAAAGTAAAAGACTCAACTTTTACGTTGTCACCTGCATCTGTAACATCTTCTTGTCGTGCATGGCTTGATGCTTCACGAGTTGGAACGGGAAGGCGAAGAGCTTCTTACAGTACGGACACTCGTGACGGCCAGAGTCCGCGACACCATGGACGCTCGCCCGGTGGTACTTGAGGTGGTTTCTTTGAACGAATCTTTTGTTGCACTGATCGCACTCGAACTTTCGCTGCTGTTCATGGGTCAGTTTGTGTTCATGAAGCGTCCTCCTCTGGGTGAAGGTCTTGCCGCAGACGTCACACTTGAAGGGTCTCTCTCCCGTGTGCAGCCGGGAGTGAATGAGCAGCCGGGTCCCGTCCACAAACTCTTTGTCGCACGTCAGGCACCTGGGCTTCTTGACTTGCTTGTGGCTGACCTTGCGGTGTCGGATAAGCTCTGCTTCGGTCTGAAATCGCAGTCGACAAACGTCACACTCTGGCCGGCGTTTCCATTGGAATCGGATCTTGCTTAGGGCGGCGCGTTTGTGTGAGAATACATGTTCTTTGTAGGAAACCACCTGGCCAGGCGGGAAGATCTTATAGCAGATTAAGCACACCAGCCTGGCATGTTGGTCGCTGAAGTTATCGCTAATTGTATCGTCGCTCAAGCTCATGATGTCCACATCGGAAAGGCATCGCTCCTCGGCAACTTCCTCTTCAGATACCCTCGATACGAGAGCGCCTCCACTTGAAGATGCTTCGAGAACGTCAGATGCATCGAAATCGACCGCGAGTGCCGTACACACGCAGTTGACCGACGCCGACACCTTCTTCACGTCTCTCCTCCTGGGTCCGGAGCTCCACAGCAGTCGCAAGAAGGTCTCAACGTCCTCCACAGCCAGATCCGGCGCGATCACCGTTTTGTCCTCGACGTCGGAGATCTGTGCGAGGGCCTCTCTGAGTAAGGAGGAGACAGCAGCTAGCAGCAGCGGATGCAGGTTCATCGCACCGTTCTTTAGCGACAACCTGAGGTCCCCTGAGGCTGCCTCGCGGCCCAGCTCGGTCAGACGGGGCCTGAGATCACGGTGAAGAATCATTGTCCGATGATTGAACTCCTCGGGGCCCAAGGGGGTGGAAGAAGCCAGCGAAGCCGACGAAACAGGACGAAATTCTACAGCACAGTCAACACCGTGCGTCGGATTCGAATACCCGTGACTGGCGTTGGCGGCTGGGTACGCGTGAATGTGGGCTGAAAACTTCTTTTTCCTTGTCGAGCGAGGCCACCGCCATGCTGGCGCAGCATCGAAAGAAACGATGACGGCGATCTTCACCGGACCGAAGGAATACCTTGTGTTGTCCGATCCCACAAGAAAGAACCGTTCTTGTACTCACTTGGCGCTGTTGAACAACACAACAGAGCGACAACTAGTGGTGGGCGGAGGCTGGGCCGAGCCCGGCAGTCTCGAGCTGGGTTGGACCCGACCCAAGCTCTGGGGCCTTCTCGCTTGGGCCTGAGTGCCCAAATACGACCCATTGTAATGACCATCCTTGTCATGTTCGCACATCATATGGCTCCCTGTTTAAAAGTAAAGCTGTTAGTATAATCTTTTTGCTTAAAGAAATCATGAAGACTGTTTGATTCGACAGTCATAGCTGTTAAAAAAAATGACTTACCTCTGAGTACAAAAGTGGGCCTGACTTAGGCCCATCTCTTCTCCCACGGGCAGGGTAGCGTCGGGCCTAAAGCAGAGGGATTCAAGCACGGCTCAGCCCATTTTGCAAAATCCCGGCCCAAGTCCACCACTGGGAACAACAGAAGTTTAGGCACACTCAGCTGCGTAACCGCTACGTGTACGAGACGGATACAAGCTTTGGCAAGGAGAGCGGTCCGAGTCACAAGGCCAGGCTTTGCTTTTCAAAAGATCAGCTCAGTCTGGCTGGACAGAGTCATTCTTGTTTCTAAATTCTACCTCTGGGCAGGTATGAAGCAAGGCCAAGCCGAACGGTTGGCTTGACTTTGACTTCACCACCAGACGTGTGATTGGAAATACAACACCGAATCCCCTTGGGAGGCCTGAGCACGTTCCGAACGTCAAGCTGGCGGGGCTTTCTAAACGCCTGCAGCTGCGGCCACGTCCTCGAGTCTCCTCTCGTTTTTCGAAGTCACCTCTCTCAATCTCTCCTGCCTCTCCCTCCTCGCAGAGAACATCTGAAATTCTGTGCAGGTGTTTGACATCATCGGAAACATTGAAGACTGTACATAGGACAGCCGCCGCCCCGTGCCCCGCCGCCGCCCCCGCCTCCGTCCCCGCCGCTACCACTGCCGCCGTTGCAGCGTTTGCTACACTTTGCTGATTGACGAGGCCCCAGCTGGATTATTTATGAGTCCGTTGCTGCCGTCTTCGAGCAAGGACGCATCTGCCGGCAGTAACTCCTCCCGCGGCAGGAGCAGCGCGACAGACAAAATGATCATTTCCCGGTCGAGGATGCTTTGCTCACCATACTTCGTGACAGCGGCCCTGCTGATGTTGGCGGTGCTCATGCTCAAGCACTGGTCGCTCCTCGACGCGCACAAGGAGATCTCACTCAGACTGGAAGGGCTACACGGAAAGCTCAAGACAGAGTTAGTTGATGAGTTCCTTGGTGCTGTGGTAAAAGAAATCAAGTACATCTCGTCTGTCCTACCGACTGCAGGAGCTACAACGTGGAGAATCTCAAGAGTGGCCTCAGAGATCGGGACGAGCTGTTACAAACGTGTCGAAGCGACAAAAACGCTCTGGAGCAACAGTTGAGCGATGCCAACAAAGGAATCAGCGACGTTGTTCAGGAAAAGGTCTGTATATTCCAGTTCAATTACTGTTGAACACCTCCTTACGACACATTAACTTTAACCGCAAAAGTGCCAATTAAACTTCTATTTAGTGTTTTCTGAGGAAAGGAAATGTGATCAAGACTCTCACCTAACATGAGGAATAACAGTTTATTTAGGGCATTTATGTTCAGCAGCCCTTAAAGGACGTGGTGACAATGGCAGACTTCTTACGAACCTTCTAAACACGATTTCATAGCTTATGTAACGGCCGCCAAGGCACTGACTATGGACCTGTCACAAATGTCATAATGGCGCACACTTTTTTGTCAGGAGTCATGTCAGGGTGAAGTGGACAAGCTTGAGAAGGATCTCGTCGTGTGCGAGGAACATGTGGTTGGGGCCGAGGCCAAGCAGACGGGCCTGCAAGAAGACCTGGACCAGAAGCAAATTCGAATAAAAGAACTCGAACAGGAAGCGCATCTGCAAGACTCGAAGATACAGGGGCTGATTGCAGAAATGGCCACGCTGAAGAGGAAGGGTATCGACGACGTCGCCAAGGTGAAAGGTAACGAAGAAAGGATAATCGGAAGGTGATGGCATCCTTGGGGGTGAGGCAGTGGTACTTTTATGCTAGCTTTGAGTGTGACTGGGAATTCCAGAGGGGTCTAATTTCGCTTACACCTGAGTTTTCTCATGACGTTAACGTGATAAAATAGTTCTCTCTTTAGGCGGTGATGGCAATGTAGGCGAGCCACTACTTCCTGGAGAACTTCCCAAAGTCGAGCCATCGGCCGTCCATGTCAAGCCCAAGGCAGTCGAAGGTTAGTGTGATAAGATAGCGTTGAAAGCTTTGACGGGCGAGTGATGCCGTTCTGGGAGTGCTGCAACCTGGGTTGACTTTCTTAGGTAGCAAATTCCACATCGATGAGAATGGGCAGTACGTGCCAATTCTGCCGCCCGGAGATCCGGACAAGCCGCGGCCCAAGCCGCAGTTCAGTGTTGGCAATGATGTGGTTCAGCCCGCAGATCAACCCGGAGGTCAACCCGCAGGTCAAGCTGCCGAGGACGCCCCAGCGCCATTGCAGGCACCCGAGGGTCTGCGAGAAGACCAGCTGGTGAAAAAGGATTTGGAGGAGGAGAAGGAAGATACTGTCGGTAGGGAGAAGTGCTATTAAGTGTGCTGCAGCCACCTAACGACACCGCTTTTAAACGAAGTCCTATTATCATTCCCTTTGAGATTGCTGTACAAGTCATTGCCTCCCTGCGATTACTGCTGGTCATGGAATGCATTTTCTTTCTATGTTTGCTCTTGCAGATGAGATAAAAGCTAATGCCGTTGAAGGTGACTTAGGGAAACAGCAGCTCCAACCTCCACCTGACGAGGAAGCGCAACATCCAGATGCGAAAGAGGTCATCAGCAACAAAAGAGACAAGAACAATCAATATGTCGGCGCAGGTGAGTGGCAAAGCTGAATGCGCGTGATGGACTTCTTCCAGTCACGTTGAAGATGCTTGGGCGTTGTGCAAGTCCATTGTTCGCATAGAAATTGTGATTAAACTGCATTTGCACCTCCGCTAGACGACGAGCGCGGTGCAGACAAGTCCAAGGAGAAGGACGAGGGTCTCAATGATTTCGAGGCAGATGAAGAGCTCCGAGAGGGTGCGCAAGCGAATGCTCTTCCCCGTGATGATGCAGCATAAGCTGGAGACTAAAAGAAGTGTTTTTGTAACCTTGAAAAAATGTGCTATTTAAGATCATGTCAAGAGCTCGCCCAGGTGGCGAGTCTAGTCAAAGCCAATGTGATACCTGACATTCCCAGAGTGTATGACTGGAAGGAACTGGAGGAACATACGCCAGCAGTCGACAAACATGCGTTTGCACCTGGATTTGTGCCTTTCTATCAGTGTGATACGTTTATCCTTGCGTTGATGAACCAACGTTAACTTTTGGCTCGAAATGGCTCTTGTTACATAAAAGAATGATGGTGTTTTGTGCTCTTACACTATGGTTTTGTTGGCTTGAAGCTTGTCCCCTTTGATGACAAATATGCAGGTCTTTTCTAATGGATGTTACTTAAGTCATCATTGCATTAAGTTTATTGGCCATTCCATGGACCAGACAACGGAATATGGGCCCAGGAAAATGTCCCTCTCTTGTCACGAAACGTTCTACATATGTCACTACATACGTCACAGACTACGACTGCTTCGATGAACATCGTCCTAGATCCTGTTGGATGCCTTGCACTGCCTCAAGGCCTCGTTGAACCCCTCGCACAGGGTGATGTCTGGCTGGGTCTGGGCGCACTGGATGAACTGCTTCACCTCCCAGGCGCAGGGACCGGTGGGTTCGTTAGGCTGATCCTGCTGCTGATACACGGGGGCTTGTTGCTGCACCTCAGATCCGTGACCACCGCTGCCTCCACCGCTGAAGGCTCCGGTAAGGGCTGATCCTGCTACATGGCCCACGGCAGAGCCCACGGCGACGCCTCCGGCGGTAGCCGCCATCTGCTTGAAGAGCGAGGGTTGACCGGTTGCGGCTGGTGGAGCAGCCATGGGAGCCGATGCGGGAGCATGTGCCGGCACTTGGGAAGGGGGAGCTGGAGGCGGTGGAGAAGGGCGTCTCATGGGTGGCGGAGCCGAGGCCCTTGGCGGAGAAGCAGCGCGACCGCGACGAGGCATCTTCTGAGGTCAAGTGCACAATGAACTTATGAAAGTTTTGAAAAATCTCCAGATGAGCTTATGCAAGCCTTTCCTAGTGACCACTCAGTGTCAACTGCGTCTCCGTGATGGCGACCAAGCAGCTCGAGAAGTTTCTTCCGTCGACCTTGTTTGCTCCGAGCCGAAGAACTATAAAAACAGCTGCTGTCTGAGCTGGACCAAGACGGAACGAAGTCGCTGAGAACCTGTTCTGCATTATGACAGTTTCAAGTGTGCAATATCTAGAGCACTGCAGGAGCTGAGCTCTACTTTTTCTTTCATTTGGTACATTAGGTTGTGTAGTAAAATGTAAAGAAACTCTTAGAACCTGTGACTATCCAGAAAGTGCAAGTTTTTCTCGCCATCAGATGTCTGTGGCCGCTTTGCTCTTTCTCTTTACTCTGCCACCCTCATGAGCCTGTCATAGAGTACTAAGAATCAAGATGGACTTTTCCGAGTCAGCAAAATTTAGCGACATCTACGTCAGGATTACTGTTACAAGAATGAAAGATAGGGGGACAGGTTTTTATGTTCAAAGATGACACCACTACGAGTGCAAATAACATTTGATAGTTCTACAAGTCATCACTATCAACATGCGTGTTAGGTAAAAGTAAATTGTGAGGCGACTACGTTAGGCACCGACCTCCCGGAGCTCACGGATTCGGCGCTTCAGGGTATGCACAGATGTGGCCTCGTGAAAATTAAAATTCGCCCCCATTCCTGTGCTAGTGTTTCAAAAATCAACTCGTTCTTTGCAGCTCAAACATTAGCCGACATTTTCCCCTAAAGCTTATGAATATGTTGCACACAGTTTTTAAAAAAAATTGTCTTCCTTAGTGTTTGAGTCCACTGACCTGACCCCTCTATTCAGTGCTAATGTCAATGGCTCCCTATGGGCAACACTATTCACAGAATAATGTGCATTCTCCCCGAGTGAAGAATGGAGGGAGAAGAAGACATTGAAGATACCCATTGCCCAACAAACAATGATGAAATCTGAATGAAGACACATCTGAGCCCTATTTCAGAATGCACCCTACTGTACACTATGAAGACTTGGCTAAATTGATGGTTGTGATATGAGGTTACCCATGCCCACTAATGCTGCAGAGTATCAAACTTTGTCTTTTCCTCTCCAATCGTTGAGTCCTCCAAGCTTCTCTAATCTAGCTATCTATCTCACAAACGCGTCATGGTTCTTCAAATCAGGGAAATGACTCGATTCGCCATGGGTTTTCTTGGCAGAAATAGGCAGTTGAATCAAATGTGTAACATTCTTACCAAGCTCTCTTGATCTTGGTGCTGTGCGGAGCAGTAAATGGAAATCTGAGTGACACATTTGATAATATACTGAAAGTGGTCTGAGCAGTTGTAGATAGAGACACGAGAAGAACTCTTATAATGGAGGATCCAATCTGGCGGTTTGAGTCCAGCCATAATGTCTAGAAATCTCGATCCGTGAACTCCACAAGTGTTGCACCTTCAGTGTTGGTGAAAGCCCATCGTTTTCTTTTCAAGAGTCAAAAGTAAAGGATATTTAGGTAAATTACTAGGCCTTCAAGCTTTCCAAACGATGTAAATAGAGTTTCTGCAGCTGCAATTTCAACGGAGGCATGGTCGTTAGGTTTACTGTATTTCTTTTGTTTTCCTCACTGATTTGATCCCCCCTCGGCCTGTTCAGGACGTGTTCAGAAAAGAATAAAGAGAAAATGACTAGGCCTGTTTCCTGGCACGAATAACATGACAACGGTGAACCTCTTTATCGACTTCCTTCAGGACCAACAGCACAGCATTGCGCAGCGATTGCAAGCAGCAAACATTGACAAATTTAGGCAAAGTGATGGTGAAGTATTTAATTGCTCCTGATTTTTGTGCAAATGTGTTAAAAGAAGAAGTCATCTCTCTTACGGTTCGGATCCTATCCCATTGTCTTAAACGGATCAATGCATGGGTACAAAATAGAGCCAAAACAAGTCCATGTTACTGCCTTACCGCCTTTCTGACTTCCTTAACATTGCGGCTTCAGAAATTCTATTTCCATTCGTTGGGAAGCTTGAGGCCTCAGCAATTTATCTTTTTAATGTAAAAAGGCGTGTTTAAGGCGGTATCAGCAATTGAAGAACAACAAAGTCACCGGATAGAAGTCATGAACGTCCTGGAGTTAGAGGGCGGTAATGGCGAAAACGCAGCATAAGGAAAGTGGAAATAGGGGAAGGAGCCAGATTGGCCCTCTTGGCGAAGCTGCTCGCCCTACGGGTGTGCATCAGCGGCGGGCATGCACGAGCCTGGCCCGGCCCGGTCGTTTGTGACCAGGTAAATTGGTTCCTAGGGGAGAGTCAGGATAAGCTGGTTATATTGTTCTAGAAAACTTTACTGTCTTGCTGGTCACCCTTACCTAAGATGACGGCTCTGGACTTAATCGAACTTGCATAAGGGAAAAAGACCTTACTTTTAAAGTCTTCCATACATTATATAACTTATTCTCTCAGCTGCTTTCGGTACCTTTGTACATCCGCTGGGACACCAATTTCCATGGCCATAAACTAACGGGCAAGGTTCGTTCACGTAAAATTCAGAGAACTTCTCTGTGGTAAAACTGACCCGAACTCGGATTTCTTAGTCTCCCACACCATTGACCTGTATCAATCACTGAGGTGTGAGTATGGACAAAAATTGGTGTTAGTGCAATTTGCACTAACACCTCACTACTATAAAGAAAGATCAGCGTTCCCTGGAGCTGAATGGAGCTGAACCTGCTCACCGAGGTCGGTGAGCCAGTTATGTGCTTACCCAGGGATGACGAACGAGCTCATGGACTACGGGAGCGGAGCCGGAAAGAGGGGGCCAGAACTGCGAGTTGTGTCTGCTGGAACTTTGGCTATTAGAGTGCGCAACACTTAGTAGCCCATTAAGTTGTGAGACGAGTGTGAAAGAAGCGGTCGAATGTCAAAAACTACTGAGCTGCTGCTAAATCGTTGAGTAGTAATGATCCAAAACGTTAAGACACGCTAAGTTATTGTACTGACTGTACAGCACTCGCAGCATATTAGATGCTGCATACAGCACCATGTAGAACCGCTCATACCTACCCCATGCATCATCAGCTGACTATTGTTCCCTCTTCATGCTCCATCACTGAGGTGAGGCCGTCAATCAAGGAACGTTCCTCTCTCGTTTTCGCTTGAGCGAAGGACCACGATCATTGACATTTTATTACACATTGTACACCTTCATGGTTATGGGCATAGATAACTTCTACGTATATGTCTATGAGCAACTTGATGTCTGTTAATGAATAGAAAAAGTTTCACTTTTTCAAAGTGTTGAGCCCTTTCCCGGGCTGCAGTGTCTGGATAACTACTCCATGACACCAGGTTGCCGACAGGGGTCACGCTCAGTAAGGTCCAGTCGGTCCCACTGCTCATCACTGGCTACGAGCCGGCGCAACCACGGTGGCAGTGTCAACAAAAGGTTTCTAGGCAGCTCGCGGAGACGAGGCTGGCTGGCAACTCCTCCTTGACTCTGCTGGCCAAGTGGGCGGCGGCGCCGAGAAAGGAGCACGACTTGAGTGGGAGGAAGAAAGAGCGTGTCGCGATCGGTGAGGCAGTTCAGTTGCTGCTCGCTGGTGAACGAGAAGAAGAAGAAGCAGAAGCAGAAGAAAGACTCGTTCTGCCCGACACCGCCCTCACTCCCTCCGTCCCTCCCTCGCCCTCCTTTTGCCAACTCGCTTGGCTCGCCCTCGCCTCTCTTTCCTTCACGCTTCGACTCCCCCTTGCTCAGCTCCCTCCTGAACTCGGGCTGGCCGAGCTGCATGACAAGACAAGAGCCTCCAGCAGCAGCCGCAGCCAGCAGGAGAAGAACGACAAGAAGAAAAAGGCAAGAGACACAGACAGAAGACCTTGGAAGAGGTGGCCGTGGCACCCGCGATCCCATCTGACATGTGAATTGGTCTCCGGCCCCTCCTCCTCCTTCCTCCGGATCCGCGGCCGCCATGGAGAGGTACCAGCTCTCGCAGGACTTCGCCGAGAAGCAGCTTCAGCTGCTTCAGCGCAAGTACGGAGGCGCGCACCAGGCGGGCACCGCCGCCCTCACCATACAGAGGGCCTTCCGGAGGTGAGCCTTGTGGGGTCTATAGCTCTTACTTGAAATCCCGGGCTTCACATTTCTTTCTCTTCTTACATAGGTACTCCATGGCCAAAAAGTTTGCCGACCTGACCTCGCACGCGAAGGCTGAGCAGAGAGCAAGCCGCCGACTCGACTGTGGAAACAATAACGCTCAGACGCCACCCACTCCCACGTCGACTCAGGAGTCGACCCCTCGACCGGTCCATCACCAGAGACATCACCACGCCCACCATCACCACCATCATCATCATCATCATTGTCCCCGACCTCCGCTCCAGTCTCAGTCACATGGACCGGTAATGGTGCAGCACTCCCTCGAAGACAAGTTGCAGCCGCAGCCGCTCTTCTTCATCGCCTCGTCGTCTTCCGACGCCGAGGGGTCGTCGAACTCGTGTCCGGACATCCAATCTTTCCCACTCGACGAGACCAGCGTGTACTCCAACCATAAACAGCAGCTTACACAACGACTACAGCGCCAACCCTCGCCCAGAAGTGCGGGTAGGGAAGCTGCAGCTTCCACGAACTCGTTGTGGGGAAACAGCAAATCTCCGCAGTCTGCGGACTCCAGCCCACGAGGTCGCAAGTCTTTGACGCCGTCGGCATCAGCCCCTAGTGTTCCCAGGCGAACGACGCCGGTGCAGCAACACGGTCAAGACGAGAGCGACCATAGAGTCTTATTGAGACAGCATAGTTACAGAGAAGGTGCCGCTGCAGCCAGTGGCAACTACACGTTGAATGAGGTGATCCGCAAGCGCCACTATCGCACCGGACTGAACATCTTCAACAAGCGTCCTGAGAAGGGCATAGCTTACCTGATCCGGCGGGGCTTCCTTGAGCACTCTCCCCAGGCGGTGGCTCGTTTCCTCATCACCCGCAAGGGCCTCTCCAAGCAGATGATCGGAGAGTACCTGGGCAACCTGAGCCATCCCTTTAACATGGCGGTGCTGGAGTGCTTTGCGCTCGAGATGGATTTCTCAGGCATGCAGATCGACACGGCGCTAAGGAAGTTCCAGACCTACTTCCGTATGCCTGGCGAGGCGCAAAAGATTGAACGTCTCATGGAGGTCTTTAGTGGGCGCTTTTGCCAGTGCAACCCAGACGTCGTGTCCAAGCTGCACTCCACCGATACCACGTTCATCCTGGCCTTCGCCATAATCTTGCTCAACACGGATCTGCATACTCCAAGCTTAAAACCAGAGAAGGTGAGAGCTGTTCGAACCGCTCGTGAGTCTCTGCGCTCAACGACCATGTCGTCTTTGTAAGAGACCTAACGCAGCGATCACGTCGCCTTAAAAAGCTGAATGCTACTCCAAGGATCTAACCCTCATTTCTCTATTTCAGCGCATGAAAGTGGAGGACTTTGTGCGCAATCTACGAGGCATTGACGATGGTCACGACGTCGACCTGGACATGTTGGTCGGTATTTATGATCGAATACGTAGTCAAGAGTTCCGTCCAGGCGGCGACCACGTCACCCAAGTGCTTAAGGTGCAGCAAACCATCGTGTCCAAATGTCCGAACCTCGCAGTCCCCTACAGGAGACTTGTGTGCTACTGCAGACTCTACGAGGTGCACGATCCATACAAAAAAGAGAGACCAGGTAAGAGCGACTTCCTCGTTGTCAGTACGATTTCTCTCACTGGCTCGCGATTTGCCACAGGTCTGTCTGTGTTACGTAGCTTTTCATTGAGAGGAGCAAGTACATATAGTCATTGGCGTCCATTTCACTGCTGTCACAGCTCTCAAAGGTCTGTCTAGAACACTTGTTTCAGTCGACAGACGTCACGTGCTGCGTATGCATGAACCACCCAATGTGTCATCAGACCATCTACCTATGTTTTTTTTAGGAATCCACCAACGCGAAGTCTTCCTGTTCAACGACCTTCTAGTCATGACCAAAATCCACTCTCGCAAGAAAAACACGGTGACGTACGCCTTCAGGCAGAGCCACCTCTTGGCCGGATTGCTCGTCACGCTGTTCGAGACGCCGTTTTACCCATTCGGCATCCAGCTGTCCCAGAAGTGGGACCGCAAGGTTGTTCTCCGGTTGAACGCGCGCAACGAGCATGACCGGTCTAAGTTCGTGGAGGACTTGCGTGAATCCATCGCAGAGATGGACGAGCTGGAGGCGCTCAGGCTGGAGGCCGAGTTGGAGAAGCAGCGACACTCGCTTGTTAACAGCAGTAGTTTGGTCGTCGACAGAGGAGGAAGTGGCAAAGAACGTCACCACCAGCACGGAAATAACAACAATGTGTCTGATCTGAGGCGATCTGCCATCAACAACTCCTTGCTAGATCTGTCGGAGGCAACCGCCGAGAAGTTGACCCGTCGCGGCTCTGTAGGATCGCTCGACTCGGGCATGTCGGTGTCCTTCCAGTCCACCTCAGTGGGGTCTTTTTGCAACAAGGAGGCCGCCAGGATGAGGCAACAGCAGCACAAGCACTGAAGTGAAGCCGGCGCCGCCTGCGATCGTCTTTTTATCGTCAAAAACACTATACGCATATATACACGCAGTCTAATCATGTTGTACTATGTACTAGTCCTGAAAATGAGATTTCGAATTAGTAATAACATACAAGCTATAAAGTGATAGAGATGACTTAAGGAAGCACGTGGGTGGTACCAGCGCGTCCAGGAGCAATGCGTGGGCGTTCGAGTAGAACACAGAGCCAAGGGGAACGTCGATCTTAAGCCTGCTGGCAACGCTGAAAGAAACACAACAACTCGCTCAACTGCTTTTATTTAGTACATGCGCCCAATGGACAAGAGGCGAGTGAGAACAACTCCGGGAACTTAGCGAGCGGAACTACGAGAATAGGAAGTTGCGCTTCACGTGAGAAAGGACCAGGCGCTTCGACCCGCCGACTCGGGGAACTCTTCATTCTCCCGACACGATGGAGGCGCCGACGGCAGCAGGTTCAAGGCTGATACCCGCTGGTGCCGGACCAGTATGGCTAAGACCCTTTTGCTTCCAGATCCGTCGCCCACCGCCGGCGATGCTACTCCCAGTCCCAAGAGTCTAAATCCGGGCACCATGGAGGACCTGCACAAGCAGTGCCAAAACGTCTTCCCCATGTTCTTCGAAGGAGCCAAGCTGTTGGTCAACAAAGGACTGAGCAACAACTTCCAGGTGGGACACTAAGAGAATGCTTGTCTTCACTCCTGGCTTGATGCCCGGTTGCAGGTATCGCACACTTTGACGATGAGTTCCACCCAGCCGAGCGGCTACCGATTTGGTGCCACCTACGTGGGTACCAATATGATAAGTCAAACAGAGGCCTATCCGCTTCTGCTGGCCGACATCGACCCCAGCGGAAACCTCAACGCCAACATCGTGGCCGCTCCCTCAGAGAAGACAAGGTGCAAGTTCATCGCGCAGATTCTCCAGAGCAAGTGGCAATCGGCGCAATTTACCGCAGACTACAAGGGTGATCTCTACACGGTGAGAATAGGCTGGAACATTCAGTTTACGGAGCAATGTGTGTATGTTCAACCTCTTAGGCGTCACTTACTCTGGGAAATCCGGACGTGATTCATGGCACCGGCGTGGCTGTGTTGCACTACTTGCGCGCTGTGACCAAGTCCTTGGCGCTGGGCACTGAGTTAGCGTATCAGGCGAGTCCGCAGTTGTCCGGCCGCCACATAGCCGTCGTGTCCGTAGCGGGTCGTTACACTCCTAGCGACGATAGCGTCGCCGCACTCACCGTAGGCAATGGCGGCCAGCTCCATGCTTCTTATTACCAGCGCTGCAGTCCTAGCCTGCAGATTGGCGTGGAGATGGAGACAAACGCCCGCCTCGCGGAATCCACAGCCTCTCTGGGATACGAGGTAGACATTGGCAAGGGCAACTTCCTGCTCAAAGGCGCTGTAGACACCAACTTCACGGTGCGCTCCGTCATGGAGAAGAAATTGATGCCGCTGCCTTTCACTCTGGCGTTATGCAGCCTCATCAACCACCGCAAGGGCGCCTATCAGTTTGGGTGCGGACTCATCATCGGATAAGAAGAGTGTGGATGGGAAAGTGACTCGAAGAAGACCTCACTTTGTATAAGACAGTCGAAACGTGACGAAAAAGAAGCGTTTTCTGCATTTCAGTCACTCGAAATAGAGCAAAAATAATGCTAGATTACATCATTGTTAGAAGTTGCAAGACTATTCAGTACTTATGCACTGGGGAAACTATTTGGTAAACAATTACGTAGACAGCCTAGCGTGCAGTAATTTAGTCGGCGTGTTCCTCCTTGAGATGGACTTGCATGAGGTGCCTGTTTCGGAAGCTCTTACCGCACAGTGAGCACATGGACGTGGCAGCATTGTGCAAATTGGCAATGTGCAGTTTCAGCCTTGCCTCGCTGGGCGCGGAGAAGCCGCACAGTTCGCAGTGAAACTGCCACTCTTCTTTAGGAATGTGCGTTTCCTTGTGGGCCTCGAGCTTGCTCTTGAGCAAGAAAGTCTTGTCGCAAATGTGGCACTGATACTGATCCCCCGGAGTCGAACCGGACATGGCCCCGGTTCGTTGGTGTTTGGCAAGGTGGTCTTTGAAGTTTTGTACCTTGTGAGTCCTTTTTCCACAGATCGGACACGCAAAGCGCGCCTCTTTGTCGTGAGTGAAAGTGTGCTGAAAGAACTTCCACACTCCTTGAATGCTGATGTTGCACATTGGACAAGGCAGCACCACTTTTGTCTTGCCCTTGAAGTCCGAGGGCACAGTGAAGCTGGGGTCTCCGTGCATGACATAATGCTGGGCAAACTCTTGGATGGAGTGGACAGTCACACCGCAACCGTCGATGTTGCATGTTCGAGAGAATCCATGGAAGTGATCGATATGAGTGGACAAGATGAGGTATTCGGTGAAGCACTTGCCGCAGTGATCACATTGGAAAGGCTTCTCCAATGTCGGAATCTCCCCGGAGAAGACTGGCTTCCCTTCGACCATCATTGCTGACTTTGTACCTGGGTCGTGGGAAGGTTTGTCTTCAGACGTGTGGACGCTGTGAGCGTGGTTGCACAACATGTGGAAGTTGTGGAACGACGCAGAACAATCGCTGAAAACAAAGAAAGATTAGTGATACATGCATCGTAGCACAGTTTAGGAGCCATCAAGGTTTCCAGACACTCACCAGCAAGTAAATGAGCCCGTTGCTGTTGGGATTTGTTTCTCATACTCTCTGGCCACCGCCTTGGAGATGAGAAACTGCAGCGTGAACTTAGACCCGAGAAGCAGGCGCCCGCATAAGCCTTGAACCTCGTCTTGGACTAGGCATAACACGTTTTTCGTCACGCTCCGTGTCAATTCCGCAAACTCATCCGCGGTTATGAACACCTGAGGGAGCTCGAGATCGATGTGCTCAGGAGCTATAAGAGCTCGGTCATAACTGACTGCCTTCTCGATGATGCCAGTAGTCTGATCCACCGTGAACGTGATAACGCCGTCGTCATCTTCGCCCCCACTACCACCGTCGACGCCATCAGGAAGAATTTCAGCCTGCGGCAGCACTGCTGCGCTGAAGGCCTTAGCGGCGACGGCGCCGGCTCCGACGTGAAAATCTTGAGTAGGTGCCAAAGCGTTGAAGGAGGCGCTATAGGGATCCACGATTTTGACCACACACTTGGATAGGTCGAGAAAGGAGGAAACAGACCCATTGGAATCAGCGGGAGAATAACCGAGAAGGTCGGAGTCCAGCATCTTCTGTCCTAGATAGAACCGATCGAGAAATGCATCGGAGGCTTGAAGATACTGCCGATACAACGACTCCACGTGATTGATAGCGTCAACACACTCTCGGCAGAGTCGTCCTCCAGAGGACGATGGTTGCACATCCTGGCGCACAAGAACCCGAAATATCTCGTGTAAGCTCTTGCCGCTTTTCGTCCGGCCGGAGAAAAGGTCGGCGTACTCCTCCAGGTGGTCGGCGTCTAGCTCTTGGGCGCAGGCGGCACACACGCGTTCTTTACACTGCTCGTATGTAGCCGAGGTCACTTTCTTACTCTTCTTATTCATAGGCGGCGAGGTTGTCACGTCTAGAACGAGACGCTTTCCTACGCGACGCAGCGGAGGCAACAGAGACGTCTGGACTTTGTCAGTAGTCACTCGAAAATCTTCGTCCAACACCTCGGCAATGTCTCTCTCGGCGTCCAAATCTTCGGGGTCGTCGCCGAGAATAGTATCCACTTCCTCCTCGACATTTCTTCCTTTGTCGTGTAGGGCTCGATAATTAGGTCTGACACCTCTGGTCCTCCGGGGTCTGAGACGGCTGTCCACTATGAGCTCATCCTTGACCTCTAGATCGGAGCCGCCCGTCGACTCCTTCTTGACCCCGGGCGTGGACGTCGTTGAGGCCGCCACGCTCATTTTCAACTCCGCTCCACAACTGGCTTCGTCCGCGCGAACGAGGAGGACCAGGGTGATCGCACACTTGTTTGGATCCTCAGATACCAGCCTATTTGCACACAGCCTTTGGACGAGTGCAAAACAAATTACAAAAGAAGGAGCGAATAAGTTATGTTTAACCACCACAACAACACTTGTAAGGGTTGCCACTTACTTGACCGGGAGATAAACACGCAACCAACCCTTAGCTGATCAGTCCCCGACTGAGGTCGTCAGAGTTTTTCTAAGTAGTCCTATATAGTACACCCGTATGCCCACAGTGCGTACAATACGTAGTCAGAAGGTCTGTAGTCCGATATGAGCCGCCTAAATCGGCATTACTTATGCTTCATAACTCATTTACGGCAACATATGTATACTTGTTACGGCGAAATTGCTCAAGCCTAAAAGTAACGGATATACCGAATGTACACAGAGTTGCCGGGGTGAAGGAACCATTACTATTATGTCGAACCTGTGCAGGCCCGCGATTCCGCAGACCCCAGGGAGTCCCTCTGTAGTTCAGATACCACCTACGGTCGTCCCCGAGGAGGGCGGGGGTGGCCGACATTGGCCGGACGCTGATACTTGCTGCAAGGGGTGCCAGAAAAATGTTCACCCATCACTGTCAGTGGAGTTGAAAAAGTGCCAACTCTGACGCGACTTCAGGCTTTGTTCTACGTACACTCTAGTACTCTTTCTCACTGTCTCCCTCTGCCATGTCTGCCTGAGTTTTCTCCTCCCGTGCAAGTCAAAGACCTCTCTTCGGTCTAAGTCCAACTGGTCCGGAAACCGCCTGCCCGACTCCCAGATGCACCTCCTAGGGCACGGGGCCACCGCCGCCGCCGCCGCCGCCTCTGCCGCCGCCTCTGCCGCCGCGCCGCCCGTGGCGGTTATCATGGATATGTAAACCGACATTGCGTTCCTTCCGCTCTTTGAGACTGGGTGCGTTGTAGCAACAGCTGACGATCCGGATTCGATGCACAATCAAGCCAAGATGGTTCTATGCATTGACTCCTGGTGTTCGAGACGATTCGGACAGGATAAAGACTTCAGACCTCTCATCCGTTGTAGACCGCATTCATGTCGAACCACACCTTCCGCTTAGTGACGCCGCAGACTGCTATGGAAAGATCCAATTCTACCTCCTTAGATGGCAAATGACAACTCGAATGCAATGATAGGGGAGACATTTTGACGAACTCACCCTATTTGAAAACGAGTGACTTGCATTGTTTATGCTACTCATGAAATACTTACCGTTTTTCCCACTACACCACTGTGATGAGGTTGCGTTACATGTGCACCGACTTAGAATGCGCGACAGCTGTTTGAAAGCACAGCAACGTCTAACTCACCTCCCGGGCACGGTCTGCATATCGGCGGTGGGAGCGGGCACTCCCTGACTGGGCTTCGCTTCTCAACTCCCCTGGCCCTGCCGCTGTGTCTGTATCACAGCCTCCAAGATGGCGTAGTTGGGTTAAGATCTCCCCACGCCAAAATCGTACTTTTAGGACACTGACGAACCTCAATTTAAAAGTGCTTGATCTCGCAAAGTTGTTCAACGTCTCTTCAGTCTTGTCTCTGCCACTGGGTGGCCTCTTTTGCCTTCACGCATACCAATATCGTCCAAGATGTTGGGTCTTTTTAAGCAGCTCCAGGACTTCCTGAAGCTAGACTCTGTATGGATTGATAACACCATATTTAGGCTCCACTACAAGGTAAGTCAATTTTGCTCAAGATGCATGTGTGTGGGGGGGGTCTATGCAATGCCTTATCCCTTATCTGAGGCACCTGCATTACTTTCTTTTAGGGTACAGTCATTGTATTTGTGCTCTCATCACTACTGGTGACCTCTCGCCAGTACATTGGCGACCCCATTGACTGCATCGCGGATGGCACCATCCCCGGAAATGTCATGGACACCTACTGCTGGATCCACTCTACATTTTCCATCCCAACCAGGTAATGAGTGACCCAAGTACGACATTCGAGATGGGTGATTATGTCATAGACTCCTGATGCCGCCGCACTTATTTCACGAAGGGCATTGCTAAGGTATAAGCAATCTATGATAAAGTCACACATTTGGCCGGACTTTCGAGAAAGTGTGGATGGATGAGTGTGCAGAAGATGTGCGTGTACGCAGCTGCGTGTATGTATGTATTAGGCTAGGTCGAAAAGGGGTCAACTTTGGAAATTCCCTGATGGTGTCTGGGGTTTGTTACATGGACTCAAAAGATGAAGATGTAGTTAAATACTTTGGAAAAAAAATTGTGTTTACCTATGCCCAACTTGATTTGAAATTTATGCAATAAGCTACTGAAGTAAATTTGCTGTGAAAGTAGATTTGAGCTCTGGTGGCTGTCAGAAGCTGCCAAAGTGGGTGAAAATCACTC
>JAAUXU010018415.1_pt1 | contig 35128 bp, 33 predicted proteins | sample 7278151 | NCBI WGS metagenome assembly JAAUXU01 (sample SAMN14350113, study PRJNA611818) | marine sediment metagenome | isolation source: surface marine sediment (1.8m) | place: French Polynesia: Moorea | collected 2018-08 | reverse complement strand
AGGGGTGATTCTGCGTCATTGCTGGATCTGACTGATCCGGGCCAGAAACCACAGCCCGATAGATTTGAACTTATGCGATAGGTGAATGCAGCATTGACTTGGCGCCCTCACGAAGGCTTGGCTGCTCAGCTGACATACGGCATGCCGGGCAACAACCCCTCCAACCGCTTGTACACGGCACTGGCGTCAGGGCTTCCGGGGATGGTGGCGGTCGGGAAGGAACGTCTGGAGCAGTGATTGAGCAGAGATATTCGGGGCTTTTTGTCATCTGCCACATAGAAAGCGCTTCAGAGAGCAGAGATCTGAAGAAGAAAGGGTTTGCCGCAGGTCGAACATGCGAATTCCTGGCTGCAACCTGAATTATTGCCGGGCATCAGGGGCGTGGCGATTTATCCGCGCATTCCTGCACACATTTGAGGGCAGTCATAAGATCTCGCTGATCAAAAAAATGCCTCTGCACGGTGTGAAATTCTCTGTGATAAGGTCACATTTTTCAAGATTCGGGTCACCGCCGCTGGAAAGATACTCCGGCTCCTTTGAATCTGAGAATAAATTCGAACTGGCATAATGCATATGGCGTCATATTTGACCGGAAGGGAACTTTAGCGCATTCATGATGTGTTGCAGCAACGCTTTTTTGCCGTATAGTACATAGACAAAGTGTGTAGCACCCGAAAGGTCGCCTCATTCATCACCCATTTGGCTGCCTGCAGCTACAGTCCTATTACGATTAGCGCGTTCTGTAGTGTTTGTTTGCTTGCAACCTCATACATGACAACTCTAAGTTTGGCAGTCAACTTTGTTGAAATCATGTAGGACACCGCGTTGTGCGTGCGCTCTGAGCTTGAACACGGCCTGGACAGAAGGCCTTAAATTCCTGAAACAAGTGGCATGAAAGTCATGCTGCCTTCTCGAGCACTTATTGCACTGTGTCTCGATAAAGTGACCATTTGTTAGACTTGAGTCAGCCACCACTTTGTCCTACTCAATATAAGTCCGCTGTTATCACGAAGCAGAACCACATTCTTCTTCCTTGTCTTCTCTGACTTTCAAACTGATGGAGAGCGGCGAAATTTAGGCCTCTTTGGTGAGCAGCACAAATGCTTTCGTGCATCTTTCTAGGCCAACACATGAGTAATGATCAATGGATCGTCCGCAAGCAACAAGGATTGGATGCATCGGTCAGAGTTGTCTAGCTCTTCCCCAATATTTATGTGACCACTTGAAATGACCATGTAATGTAGGGCAACCTTGAATTCCTATCGTGCCCCAAGCTTAATGTGCGTTTACTGTGAAAAGAAAAACAAGCACTTAAGTCAGGTCAAGCAGCCGGTCACTCCTCTCAAGGACCGGATGTTGCCAGAGCTGCTTGAAATGAGCAACTCTTGCAATGACAATTGTTTTGTCACCTCGTCAGGAACGGAATGGCTAAGACAGGGTGCGTCACAATTGGTAAAAAAAAAAGACTTGTGCGGTCAAAAGAAGACCTGGTATTTAGTAAGGTCATGATTTATCCACACTTCCAGTCAGCAGCAAAACCAAAGTTAAATCCAGACTCACCGTGTAATAGACACTTTTGAGACTTTGAAAGCAGCCAAATTGTGCTATACTGAGTTTCATTCATTTTAACAGTAACATGTTGCGTGCAAACGTTTCTCAGCATTTTGTCATTCAGCGAGAGAAGAAGGTCCGTGGGTCAGAATCGCCTATCTGTTTGATCAGTTGCCCACACAGAATAAAAAAAGTGTTTTAGTTTAATAGCTCACATTGAAGGCATCCCAAGTTTTCACCAACTCTTGACATGAGTGACATTATAACATCCGGAGCGACAGAATGTACGACCTACATTGTTTCTCTTCAGCCTGATATCAGAGTATCGCCGCTACACCTGAAGTGATTTTAGTAGATGCAAAACGCAACATTGTTCTATGAGAGGTTGTTCTTTTACGACGAAGTCACTTCCATTCAACACATGAGTTTAAAGAAGAACGAGTTTGTCAGTGCATCGATCTCAACTATGTTGGCCGCTGGCAGTGGCGAACGATCATGTTCTACTCCTCAACTTGTCCGTTGTCTCGATCACTTAACACCTGTATTACATTTGATCCGTGAAATGCGACTGGACAACATTTTTTGGCGATAGCTGTCGCAAAATTTTGCAAACTCTCCGGACCGCATGATTTCTGACGTGCAAATAAATCTTGATTGCATGAGTAGGGACCAACCTTTATCTTGCAGCACCAGCCACGAAATTTTGGGCTGTTTTTTCCCCCTCTTTCTGTCATGTCGTGCAAAATATCTGCTTTTTTGATCTGACCCCTGGGTGTGATGCAACGAGAAACACGCACCTGCTCCTCCAGCCTCGTTTGTCAGCAAAACACTGTTGCCAACCCCTGTCCCCCCCCTTCCCGTGATTATTTCTTGCTACGTCTTCTGATGCAGGAAGCTGTGATCGTGGATGGAGACCCTGCCTGTCTCGATCAGCTCGAAGGAAGAATTAACTGCTTGTTAGGCTTGGACATCACTCAGGCCACAAAGAATGCGAGGAATTTTTCCTACATCACTCAAGTGCATACAGCACCTTTGTCCGGAACGAGACTCAGCATATAGACCTGGCTCATGATAATTCAAACTGTGCAAAAGAGTACAGTAATTTGCACTTTGCGTAGCATTTTCTCGCCAAGAGATGGATGTTTTCTTCTTCCCATACAGGAAGAGTGAAAGAAGAAGCAGGCGCCAATCAAAATAGACCCTCTTCATATCCTTCCCTTCCTCTGTACTTATACTTTTATTCTGGGCGAATCCTGGCCCAAAACTAGATGCAGACGAAGGAGGTTTACGCAGTATGCGCGTGTGGAATTTACCTGCGTGTAAATCACAATAAGTGTGTAACCCAAAAGCTAGCGAAACTTTGGCTAAAGTACGAGCAGACTGTTCTTATATCACCCACGTGGGGCATAAGTTGTTCAGCTGTCTTCTTTTGCTTTCTCGCTCTCGTGGACGCCGCCGCGCGGCCGGCGGTGGCCGGTGGCGGTCGCAGCCGCCGCAGCCGCCGCAGCCGCCGTCGCAGAAATGCGGATCATCATCATTCAGACAAGGCAGATTATTCCTCTTGGCGCCTAAGATCTCTTTAATTTATTTTCTCGCAGAAACGTTTATTTCCGCCCAGGACTGAGGTAAGGCGAAAGCGAGAGCGAAAGAAAGAAATAGGCTGAAAACGCCAAATATTTCGCACATGCGGAGTCTCTCATCCGTGACGCGTACGCATTAATAAATGTCCAGGAAAATTCTTTTCTTCTTTTTTGACTCTTCTGCATGCCTCGAGTCTCGTGGATGTCAAAATACCGCAGATACAAAGAGTGGAAACAGCTGCGGAAGTGTGGAAATTTCGTTGTGGCAGTCGAGAACACAAAAAAAGTCGAGCTCGACCCGATGTCCTCATACAAGGAGGTAGGGGGTGTGTGTCAACGCATGGTATGTGAACCCCTGACACTCTTACGTAATCCTTTCTTGGGTGACAACTCATTCATTCGTCCGTTGTCAACCGAACTCCACGAGAATATTCGAGTGAAAATTATCACCATCCAAGGTATAGCAAACTGTGGTCGTCATGATTGAAGTATGGCATCTTACTCATATACAGAAGTTTGGGCAACATGCAAAAAATCACCGTCTTCACCGACGAGCAGAGGAATATTGCTATACAGCGTGGGGATTTTGTTCCAGCGTAACACGGTGGTTTTTCAATCTTAACCAGGCCTTTGAGTGCAACTGTCAATGGACGAAACACGCAATCTGTGTGGATGACTACAATAGCAACTTCTGGTGCGTCACTCCCTTCTCTGTCTGCCAAGGCCATGGCCACGTGAGGCAAGAACACTAAGTGCAGATAAGGCAAAGTTAGTGCGTACAGAGCCAGTCCTGTCACATTGGCGATATCTCTTAGACCAGAGTCTCGATGTTGCAGTTGCCTCCGTCTGCAGCCAGGGTCATTTTCTTCAAATTCGTGTATATATATATCATTATAGCACGTGGTGTAGTAAGTTGCACGCATAGTGTGTCAGTGAAAGTCTTGCTCCTTCCTCGACGTCTTCCTGTGACGAGCCTTTGAAGGTTTCTTCATCAATCGTTCATGTAGTCTGAGTAATTCTGACGCTGGGTATGACTGAATGAAACTTTGAGCGAGATCAGGATTTTCCCCAGGTTCCACATTGAGGTCATGCGGTAAAACTTGAAGCTAAACCACTTTTCTTCATTCAGTCGGAAGGTGTTGGTGTGACACGCAGAAACAACTTTTACGTGTCCTCATACCAAAGTGCTCGACATTTAAAAACGCGTATTTGCCGAGATCTTCTGGCAAAATAAGAAAGATGGGGCGATCTCGCGGTTCCAATTTATGGCAGAAGTAACGAGAGATCTTTGTCGATGCCAATCTCCTTGTAAAGAGATCTTTCGTCCTTTTTACGGACATTTTGTTTATCTTGATGCTCCTTGAGGACCATGTTGGGGTTGCTCACACCCTCAGAATGATGCTTGGCAAAAATCAGTGGGAGCTTTCGAGCAATCTTTTTCAGGATGTTTACTGACACTTTAGCTGTTACTCAAAAAAGCCCTTTTAAAAGAAATTGCATAGAAATCTGGCAACAGGACTTAGTACGTTAGTAGTCTCCACCAAAAAACCTATATCAATAGAACTTCAGAGGACGTATGCATAGCGATGCGTAGCGATATAGCAAACGGGATATTGGAAACTTTGGCTATAAAGCCTTTTAGACGAATTTGCACCACCGCCAGGAAGTTACCGTAGCAACCGCGCTGGGTACAGATTTGGTCAGGCTGTAACCGAATTGGGTGACCTTCTCGTCAGTTTTGGTGATTCGGCTGGTGGTCACAGACTCGTCACAATGTGGAGGAAAGATAAGCGAAACTTTCACATGCAAAATGACTTTGTAATGTCGACCTAGATCAAAGTCATTCAAGGTGCCATCCTGACTTGAGAGTCGTGGTTTACACCATTTCAAGCTGTTAGGTGACTTTTTTTAAACTGTTGTCTCTCGTAGTCCTGGATAGTCCTGGATGGTGCATGTAAACTCATATGTTTTGTCCGTCGATTCCTGAAAATGTGCCCACACAAAGGCTCGTTTTTGTCTCCAAACTAGTGGCTGCCGCTTTGAACACCTTATAAAATTCCTCAAATGTTGTCCAGTGAAAAAGCATCGTGCGACTTCAGCTTGATCGTTTCTGATCCGTGTTACAAAATACCTATACGGGCGAAAATCTTCGATCTCATCTTTCAAGTGACCCTGGTCATGGATACGTGTACGGATTACGTGCATACTCGTCCATACTTATGCATCAAGCACGACAGACTTAACAAGAAGCCTCTACCTCGATCGAGTTACTTTTGTTCTGCACTGTGTACCGTTACATAGTGGGGCAGTCGAAAATTAGGACATGCTTATAAGTACAGTATATATTTATTCCCTCCAAGTAAAGTAGCTCTTTGTTGACCCGAGATGGGCCTGATGACACGAGAGAGATTTGATCAAACTGTCCAAGGGCGATCAAGCGCATTGAGGGGCAATTAAGGCACTTTACACGGGGAATCTGTTGTTTGACGTGACTGCTTCTTCTCTATTGATCCATTCTCAATACTCGGGAAAACGCACGCTCATTGTTCAAAACGAACCTCAACAACAACACCATGAACTTCTGGAGGCAACATCGGGAAACGTGATTTTGAAAATGGCTCGGCCGTTTTCCGAATTTTGGCGAGAATGGAATTTTTTCAAAAGTGCGCAATGAAGTAAAGTGTGCAGCCCCACTCGGAGCGTTGAAAACGGAGAAGTAGCAGCCTCCTCAAATTGGTTATTACAAGTTAAAGCAAGTCCTTGTAGCCAAATAGAAATGGAAGAAAAAGTATTTGTTTTTTGCTCTTATAACTTAACCCCGTTTGCACTAAGCTCAAGCAGGAAAATGTCTCACCTTCATCAATAACACCTGATGAATACTCAAGTCAGGTTAATTGCTACGTGTCATCTTGAAACTCTGTAGCTAGTGGAGAATTAAAAAGGTGCCTCATGTTTGCCCCACAGTCAAAAACTGTATAAAGGCACTGGCCTTTTTGAACTTTTATACCTACTTTCCGTATGATAAACAAGTACATTACACAAGGTATTGTGCGTCTGCCCAAATTTAGCGTAGGTACGAGAAGTTCTTAGGCGAACCGGAAAAAGCCGGTTGTTCCTCGGGTCGCTCTCGTTTGTTCCACCTCGTGTGCTCGTTGCATTGTCACATTGTATTTAGTTACCGAGTAATTTTAGTCTGTGCCTCAGGTAGCAGCAGCTGGATATTCTGAAACGAGACACCCAAAAGATACGGAGACAAGAGAAGAAGCCTTTTCAACTATAATGCTCCTTTTTTCGCTCCCCACATCAGCAGTGAGTTCGGTCTCGCCCACTTGTGCGCATTGGTCGTAACTTTCTGTCAACTTTCATGGAAACGGGTAAGATTCTGTACCTTCAGAGGGAAAAAAAGACCAGCCAGGAGCTGTGATCGTGTCCAGTGGCCTGAGTTACAGAAGTAAAACTTTTAGGGTGAATGAGAGTAAAAAAAAAAAAAGGTCATTCGACACCCTCTTTTTTGTCTTGCCATCATCATTTCTGCCACATTAAGCAGACATCGGTTGTGATGGAGCAAAACCTACCTGGCCACGCTTGAAGAGATTCGCTCATACCTGGCGGCCTCTTTGAATTACTGTGTCGATGTGACGAGAGAGAAAATTCCGTGGCAGGAGATAAGCAGTTCTGCTAGTTAAAGGCTGGCTCTGACCCAGGACCTTACTGAGGCCCCCTTCTCTCATGACCTCGTGACCTCGGGCTGACCAGGTGAGAGGGGACGACCGAGGATGGACGGCAGATACACGTAAGTAAGGAGGAATCGTTCGGGCAGCAGACAAATCTTTCCGACGCATGTTTGAGTCAAGCTCCTTCAAAGATCTCCCTTGAACTTGACTCCATAAAAAAGGCGTCTTTATCAAACGCTGCCGTCCGAGGAGATCTAAGTTTATCGCTCGCGGGGCGGAAATCAGGTTTGTTTTATCATTTTCTAGTCTGTGCGTGTGCGCCCGCGCGAATGAGTGTGGGTGGGTGCGTGCGCGAGTGTGAGCGGTTTTTAGCTGAAAACTCGCCAAATCCACTTTGTCTGAACCGGTGGCAAAACCCTTGCTGTCGATACGTGTGGCAGGAACACACATTTGTGTACAGGGTGACGCAGGAGAATGTGGACCAGGCTAAACACAGAAGTTCAAAATAAACCATTCATGGCGTGTACAATTGCTGCCACATTTACCATCACCCAAGCAAGCAACCGTGATGGTGCCCCAGAACATCTTGGAGGCCTTCATGGAACTGACACTGAGGGTGCAAGGTGGCTTTGCTCTTGCTGCTCTCGGCCAAGCCCGGGATAACTGAGGTCCCCATTTTCTCAAATGTGTGGTACCAACCCGAATCCGGCTCAGCCCTGACCTGAGTCCTGTCTTTGCTTGCTCGTTATTTCCTCCCCCAGACCGACATGACTTGCAATGAGCCACAAGATCATGACTTGGCCTTGGTGCTCCGTCCTGGAGAGCCCCATCCACCTTTCCTGCCAGTTGGAATATTCCAGACACCTCCAACCACCTTCAGCATTGACTCGACATGTGTGTCAGCATCAAGAAGGTCGTTCTACCTGTGGGGACTGTTCTCAGTCAGACTTAAAGCGATCTAGAGAATAACAAAAACCGGTCGGATTTCTTTTTGAGGGGGGAACCACAAAGACCCAAAACCGCAAGTAAAACTTTTCTCCAGTTCTTGGCCAACTCCTTGAAAGTCGATTCGTCATTTTGCTGTCTCGCCCTGTACGAAGTTTTTGCACACGAGTAATAAAAAAAAGGTCTCGATCTTCCTCAGTTGCCCGCAGCTTCTCCTCCTGCTCACGTCTCCCTAAGTCAAGCGCGTCGCCCAAACCCTGCCCATTTGTTCTTCTACCTTTGTGCGGTGGTTCAGTTGAATTTTCTAGCCTTGACTAAAAAAAACAATCATGGTGGCGAAAAGAGAGAAGACCAGGTGAAAACTGACAAATTGAGGGTGTTTGTCTGCTAACTGTCTGTCTGCTCTCTGTACTTTCAGTGGAAAGTTTGAGGCTATGCTCTTTGCCGTTTGCAAGAATGATGACAACAAAGCGTCGATGAAAACTTTCCTCGGGGTAAGAAAGAGTGCGAAAAACTGAAGACTTTCTTCGTAGTCCCTGTCTGTCACGCTAGGAAATCAACCGAACAGGAATTCGAGCCAAGTCAGATCCCAGACTGACACAGGTGATCGCCAAGTTGGAGAAGTACAGGACCAAGCCCAGCGCTTCTCTGGAGAGCCTCACGTAGGAGTGCAGCATTGCCCAGGACTTCGGGTGCAATATCGAAGTTGTCTATGTCTTTCTCTCTTAGCCTTGACTTTGAGCAGTTTCGGGACGTTCTGTCGGGCAATCTGCCATTGATCTCCAAGATCTTCCGCAATGACCTCGTCATCCCCGAGTTCGAGGCTTTGCGCAAGAACGTCACCGCTCTCTACAACAAGATCAAGGAAAATTACAAAGGAGAGGTAAGGAAGGGAGCAGCTTCTGAAGTGTAGGCATTCTTCTAATCTTAATTCTCTTAGCCTGCGTCTTACATACCACAATTGGGTCGTATGCCCAAGAGCAAATGGGGCATTTCCATCTGCACAGTCGACGGCCAGAGGTTCTCCATCGGGGACGTCCACGACAAGTTCACCATCCAGTCAACGAGGTGAGTTACAGCAGAGGCTCGTAAGGCAGGCTCGATCGATCTCAAGTAGTAAAAGACTTAAATCTTCGACCCAACATTGTCCAGTAAGCAAGAAAACATCACTGCTGCATTTTTTTTCTTAAAAAATTGACGCTTGAGGCCTCGAGTGGCCTCCCTCAGCCTCCTTGCAGGCCTCAAGGAGGCTTCTTAGGATGTCTACGAATATGTACAAAGTTCCACATTGAATATATTTTATGATGCTCGATATGATCACCCCTGCACCAACTCTAACGCACATAACCCAGAGAAGTTTTTGTCATTGTTTTCCTCCAGCAAGCCGTTCACGTACGCACTGACCCTGGAGGAGCTCGGCACCGACGTCGTGCACAAGTACCAAGGGAGGGAGCCCTCGGGCAGGATGTTCAACGAAATCGTGCTGGATCACAACAGTAGGTGATGAATCGAAGTAAGTTGGGCCCTTCCGACGTTATCGTACTTGCTTCGGCAGACCAGCCACACAACCCCATGGTGAATTCCGGCGCAATTATGTCTGCGTCCATCCTCCTCTACCTTCTCAAGCCGGAGATGAACGTGGCGCAAAAGTACGACTACGTCTTCGACTTCTTCAAGGTCAGTGCTACGCTCAGTTCACTCAGTTTCATCAAGCAAAAACGGCTGCCATCCATCAATGACGTGGAATTGGGACTAAAACATTCCTCAAGAAGTACCCTAACTGAAAGATTTAGATGCAATCTTCAAAATTCAAGTTACACATTTTTAATAACATGCCGAAAAAAATCTACGGGCATGGAAACCGTTACGAGCTTTATTTCTACACCTTCCTAACTGAAAAGTGGGTCTCAGAACAGAGGCTGTGATCAGGAGGGATGAATGAAATATGCTAACAGAACAGTCTTGTTCGTGTAATTTAACTTGAATTGCATCTACAGCACCATTGTGCAGGGTAGAAATCAATTTTGTGACACATCAACAGGGCAGTTTCATTCAAAATTGATAGGGTGATTATGCTAAATTTAAATTCCACGGGGGCAGCAGCCCGACCCCAGAGACGACTCCTTCAGTTAGGTAGACCCCGAGAATAACCCTCAGAATTGGATGCATTTTGATGCAAATGCATCCAATTCTGAGGGTTATTCTCGGGGTCTAGCTAACTGAAGGAGTCGGCTGAGGTACTGTTTGCAAACAGATTATTGCGTTTGCGTTCCCCTGCACCGCCATGGACGCCAAGAGGACGGACATGAACATGGTGCGTGCCTCCCGAGGCATTTTGCAAGCTTCTTGAGACCTGTGCTTGGCGTAGGAGGAGGACAGACTGAATGAAATGCCGCTAAAACATACAGATGACTCTACTGCACCGGAATATGCGCTCACCCATTTCTTTTAGTTTCATGAGTGCTGTATTTTTGACTGAAAAAACACGTCCCAATTAATCAATCTCCACCCTGTAGAAAGTCTCCAATTTAATCGTATTGCACTAGTTCAGTATCGCTCGAGTTTTTTCCCCTTCCATGCCAGCATTAAGCAACATTGAATGAAAATTTCCCGGGGCAGTCGAAACGGTGAATCGTGGCGCAAAACGCCGGTCGCTCCGCCTTCAAGTCCGAGGGCACGAGCACGGGCAGTCTCTTAAGGCTTGGTATTTTTCACGTAACCCATTAGGCCCCGCATAAGTGGCAAGTGCATGTGAGCAGAGGCATGAAAAGACGGGTCGAATCCAAAATTAGCGTTGGTCGCTTTAGTCGGGTCGAGCGATTTGTCTCCATTAGAGTTTGTTGCTCTAAAAGTAACTAAAAATGCCTGTGGGATGAAGTGCGTGCGCTGCACACACTACACGCGCGTGTTCATGTGTAGTTTGGCACCGGGTCAGCAGTAGCACCATTGTGTCTGCACTGAGCCCGAAATAATTTACACCCCCGCAAAATTCTGCATTTATACACATTACTCTGAAATTATGACCCGGAGGCAACTGTTCTTTTGTGAGTGACACATACTAATGCTTGATAGCAAGTAGTTCTAACAGTTTTTCCCAACATCTGTAAGTTATTCAATGTTAGAGAACATTCGATGGAGAGTTGTCTGACACATGTCCTGAACTAAGGGCAGAAAAATGTCCATCATCATCACAGCCAGTGCAGGTGCAGACCAAAGAGCCCAGCATGGACATGAGACCGTCATTCAGAGAGACTGCGAGGATTCCGGCATAGCCGCAAAGGCTTTTACGTCCAAGGACATCCTCCTTGAGGAGGGTGAGCCTGGTGCAATAGTGCCATGGTCTACAGAGTTCTTCACAAGAATAGTCTTTATGACTGTTGGCCAAAGAGGCCAATAAACTTATTAACCTGGAGCTTAAGTGAAAAAAGTGATTTGTAAGGTCAAGCAACATCGGCACTTTTGGCTCCTTCATGTTGTGTTATTGTCCATATGAGGATTCATGCTAAGACCTTAGTAGCGTTGGCAAAAAAGGGCGGAAGAGATGATTGTCATGTTCTTTTAGCACTGTCCTTCTCAGCTTCCCTTTAATCCTGAAAGACCTTTGCCCTTGGACATAAGCCTGGACTTGTTGTGGACAAGGTGTAGCGCTTGTGCTCTAACTGTAGGAAGGTCTTGGAATTCCTGTTCCTGCCCTTGATGTAACCCACTATGGTGCCCCTGACCTTCTTCAGGATGCTACTGACTCTTAATACTGCGACACCAAGGGCCTTAGACATGAGAATGTACGTACAGTAAAACTCCGATTTAGTCAAAAAAAATCCGTCAGGTTAGTCGGTCAAGAGCAGCACCATGAGCATGACAACATTGACCCGCTTGAAGCAGTTCTTTGCAGTGCCTACGACATCCGCCGATCTAGTCAATGTGTTCCCAACTCCCGACTGATGTGACTAAATCGTTCTCTCACTGTACTTTGAAGAGACAAAACGTATGAGTCTCTGCACGCTTTTTGTATATGTGGCGTGCAAAGTGCTTTTTCATTTCGTCCTGCTCATTTGCTTTTTTTTCTTTCCGCTCCGTTGCTTCGCAAGAGAGCAGATGACTCCATTTAGAAATCTGACTCCTCTGCTGCGCAGGAGCACTTTTTACTTTTTCGCTCGCTGCACTCATTTTCGCTCTTGAAATTCGCTCCATCCAAGGCCAATGTGACGCACTCGGCGTCAGAACCTGTTGTACATATCTTTTGACGCTTGACCAGATGCGAATAGGGGCCCGTTTTTCGGCCTGCACTGGATGTACTAGTGTGTAGTTGCACCCCTTTGGAAACGAAGACACGAAGTTCTTATTCGCCCAACGAATTTTGGAACTGTAATGTCTTGGCATCCTAGAGTTGAGCTTTATCAAACGTCATAATCCCTACATTACGAGCTGTTTCGTGTCTTTTTGACTATAAAAGCTGTTCAGTTTGACTTTTGGGAGGCAAGAAATTTTGTTGCTTCTGGTATGATTTAAAAAATTCTTTCTGCAGACGAACATTTTGATACTCCTCTGTAATTGAGCCCAACTGATACAAGTTGAAGCAGTCTATATCCCATATCTACATTCTAAGCATTGCTATATCTATGTCTCTGTATGTAAAGATTGCAGGACAAAACATGACAAAATTTGATTTAAAATCTTCAATCTCATTTATTTTTAGACCTAAGCTGATTTGAAACAACTGATTTTTTAACAAAAATTGTGACTTTTGGTTACATGGGTGTTTTTTGTTCAATATTTGTCCCTCCAGTGGTGATGACAGCCTCCACGCACAGTCTGAAGGCTGCTCATGACTTCCTGGCAGTCTCCTCCAGGATGTCATCCCACAACTGACTGATGGCAGACTTCAAGCTGTCAATACTGCCATGGGGGGAGTTCTGTTGCTCCTTCTCTCAACTTTGCTCCACCAAAAAAGTCCAAAATTTGAGGTCTGGTGAGGACGGCAGCCACATGGATGCTGGCCAAAAGTTCTTCATATTCCTCTGGCAGAACTCCTGGACTTTCTTGGCTCCATGAGCTGGGGTGCCATCGTACTGCCAACTGTAGTTCCCCTGGAGGTGGTTGGGAAGAGTGGCTGAGTGAGCCAGTCTGAACTTGGATCCAGGCAAACTCCATGAGCTAAATTGCGGCTCTGCTTGGCTCGACCTGTGGACAGAGGGCCCATGGCCATCACCACAATGAGAGAGGGGTGACAAGACAGGCTGGTGAGGAGCGCTTGTGAATCATCCAGCTTCAAATGGATGCTCCACTGTTGCATGAGGGAACTTACTACTTTTCGAAATCTGAACCCGAGCATTGTCAGGGAGACCTGCTCATAAACTTTTATATATGACAACTGATATCCTCCCCGATTCGGTCCGTGAGATTGTAGGGAGGCGTTTAAGATACATTCGCAGGGTGAAATATGCGAAATTATGGCTTCGTTCGTACACCAATTGGGCCACTGTTCAGGCGCGGCCGTGAACGCAGTCACTTCCCTTGCCCAAGATGACCCCAACGGAGACAACGAGAGAACGTAATGCTGTTCTTGAGCGCCTCCCTGCACCGAGCAGACTTTTTCTATTCAAGATTTGTCCTTAAAGTTGTATTTAGTAAGACCAACCTCAACAGCGACACCAAGTCCAAAACTGTCGTGCGACATCATGAAGAGGACGATGCACATGTATATTAACCTCTCCGATCGTCACCCACCGCATAGAGTTGTCACGGCACACAGAGCGCGCTGCACTGTTTGGCGTCATTGCAGAAAATGGCGGGTGGCGAATACTTGGGCTTCAACAATTCCATCTTCTTGTCCGAGCGCGACACCGCGGACCGCAACTCCGCCCTGGGATACTTCATGAGAGAGAACATGTGCTACCCGCCCGGAGAGATCAACATCGCGAACACGTTGGACTTCTACTTCCAGGTGAGTGACGCCTACTGGAAGGGGTGACCGCGTGTTAGGTTAAAAGCAACAACCACCTTTTAAACGTTGGATTCGTTCACCCTCAAGTGTTCGATGTCTTCGTTTGGATTCCCCTACCCTAAAGAGCAATCACATGTTGCGACCCCTCCTGGGAGAATGAATCATTAACAGAAGAGAAACTTGAACGGTTAGAGGCAAAAAAAGTTGGGGGAAAGAAAATATTTTCACCTTTGCTTGATCATTCCGTGAAGAAGGAAGGAAATGTGCTTGAGTGTGGACGGCGTTACGGCTCCGGCAGCGAAAGAGTTGTGGCCTCATTGACCTTATTATTTGCTGCAGCTTCAGTATCAAGTTGCTCACTTCATGCGCACTCGATGCGAGACCAAAAAAAGAGTCGGAAGTTACGCAATCATCAAGAATATTCTTTCCAGCTTGGCCAGGTGACAAAACAAGGGTGGCAAGAGCAATTCTGCAGCGAACACAGATCTGGACGGTCTAGTGAGACCGCGGAATGCAACGACAACAATGCATGTCTATCGATTGCACTGTCAACATTACTCTTATGACGCTCAGGCCCGGAACATGATTGTTCGACTAAAAGTGCCCTATTTCAGACTACTTTTGCACGGAGATCGTCCTTGAATGCAGTCCCGTGTCTCACTTCATTGAGAGCTTCAGCATGTGCCAAAATTGGCACCTGGAAACCTGACTTTGAGCTGTCTGTGCCGGAAATCAGAAGTTGCGAAGTTGCAGTTTGATACCCTTTTTATTTTGAAGAGCAAAAAGTTATCAGCTCCGATCTGAGACATGTGTAGCTGTCAGCATCAAGTCCGCCAACTTTAGGAGACGCCCAAAATATTACATATTTAATCCAGTGAGCTTGACTTTCGTTGCTCTTCCTCAGACGTGCTCGCTGGAGATGACCTGTGAGTCGGAGAGCGTGATGGCGGCCACGCTGGCCAAGGGAGGAGTCTGCCCAATCACGGATCAGCGCATCCTCAGCCCGGAGTCGGTCAAGAACGTCCTCTCGCTTATGCTCAGCTGTGGACTCTACAACTACTCTGGCGACTTTGCCTTCAAGGTGACTTTGACGACGATCACGAGTACACGTACTCATAGCTAATAGGGACGCATCCAAGCGTATCTAGGAGTCTTCTTTTCACCTTGGTGGGCGCACCCTTGGGAGTAAACGGTGTCAAGGTCGCCTGAGAGAAGGATTTATCCACGTGACGTTTGACATATTTTCTCTGAGTAAACATCGTTTTCCAGCGCGCATAGTACGAGTGTGTAACGGGTGTTCCGAGAGTCGTCCTTGTGTGTGGACATAAGCAAGAAGAAAAAGCCCACGACTTCTGGGACACCCGGTAGCCGAGCGAGGTGTTGTAGTGTGTGTTTTTGCAAATGAGCCGTGTCTACTACAAAGCTGCGGTAAAATACAACGACAGCAGAAGGAGAATACAAAAAAGGTGCTGCTTTCCATTCGGCCTAAGGAAGATCACTTCTTGCGAAAATGTCGGTCACGATCACTGTTTGCTTTTGTCTCTGCGTGTGAGTCACCTTCGGCAGCGCTCAAGAGGGCAAAGACCTTGTCTGACAAAGCAGTGCAGAGCAGAGCAGAGCAGAGGCCTGCTGTGCTGCACTCAGTGTGAGAAGGATTGCAGAATGCACCTTGTCTCACTCTCAAATGTCAGTGTTTCACATACGTACACACTTACTATTTATATAGTAAAGACGAGTCACTTTTTCACGCCCTCGAGGGGGGAAAGAGCGACCTTGGCCGACATGTTGCATCTTTTGACTATTCCGGAAACGTATAAACTACTTCTTATTTCAAGGTTGGCCTCCCAGGCAAGTCAGGCGTGAGCGGAGCTTTGGTTCTCGTCATCCCGAACGTCATGGGTATCACCTTCTGGTCGCCGCCGCTCGACGACATGGGGAACACCGTCAGAGGGGTGCAGTTCAGCGAAGAGTTTGTCAAGCTTTACAACTTCCACAAGGTGAGCGTCTTCACCATGAGAACGTTCGTACTCACACGTTCAGTCAACTCATGCATGCTTCCAGGTGACTGGCGAGCTGTCAGACGGATCCAGCACGTTGATCGACCCCACGAAGAACAAGTACGAGGTCGCGAGTCAGCTCATCATCCACCTCTTGATGGCTGCCTCAGCAGGAGACGAGACCGCCCTGAAGTGGTAACTTAATCTGCTCTTTCCACCTCCTTTGAGTCTCCATCTCAGTCAAAGTCAAGCCAATGTGCTCCGACAGCACCTTTGAAAGTCTTCTGACCCGAACCGTTTATTCAGAGCCTCCTCCAGTTCCCCATTTTCGGGCTGTTGAAATGACCAAAATGCCAGATTTGCCCTTTTTGGCACCGGTGAAAATTGGAATTCTTGAGCTCGGTTGCCCCAGAAGAAAGACTTCTGTATGCGGTACTAGCAGAGTCCGTAGTAACGATTAGATACTCATGACGAGCTGATTCTTAGGGATGCGGCAAATTCGCGAAATATCAGAATCGATTCGAATCCGCGCCAGACAAAATGCTGACTTCACCTAGTTGCCTCAGTAAAATAGTGATTATTTTCTTTCCTGGAGTTCATTTCCAGTCTCAGTTCAACAAAACGGAACTTTTTGCGCCAATGTCTTGTCACCATTAATCGAGGTCTTGACAGATTTTTCTCTCTCTTCAACTACTCTACTTAAGTAAAGTAATTAAGACGAGGAGAAAGATTTTACTTCAAAAATCACTTAATTTTTAGTTTCTTTTCTTAAAAAATAACTTTAATTTAAGAGTTGATAAGAATTGGTCAACAATCATTCGTAAACGAGGATAAAGACCAAGTCGATGATTCTGTTCTCTGCTCTGCCCTGCATCAACTTCTAATTTTGTGTCCTCATGTCCACTGCCCGCTTGTGTTTAACAAATGGAGCACTTTTTGGGCGGCCACAGCGCAGGGCGCCCAACTCTTCCTGCACATTGGTCCTCAAAGCTGACTTGGATCTGTACGACAAAAGATCGTGGCAAAAACGTCGGTCCCGTGACCGCCTTGGTGCCAAATTTGAACTTGACGGGCAATGAGCTGTTTGAAGCAAGTTGTGAACGTAAATAAACCGAGTCAAGTCAAAAAGGGCCCCATGCACTTATAGTGCTCCACATCCACCCTGTCCACGATTGTGAACGGTTACGTCACCGCCCCCAAACTGGTTGTGCAGGTTGATCCCAATGGTGTTGTTAATGGTGCAGCCTTCGTACCCCAAGTGGGCCACACGGCGGGCGTCGACGGCGCCGAAGGCATCGACGTTGACGCCGCCAAATTCTTCTTGTGCCACACAAACACGTACAATTTCGAGAAACTTTCTGAAGCCGGTTTTTTTGTTTACCTGGTCTCTTTTTTCTTCTTCTGTTCTTCTCTCGTTACAACCTGGCCAGAAAGCGTCGGGTTTCCCAATAGGATTTGTTCATTAGCGACGCGAATCCAGACTGATCCATCAGCACCTGTCCTTGGGCATTTGTCTCTTGACGCCTTCATCACCAGCTACCTCTGTCATTAGTATGCGGTTGGCACCGGCTGCTTGTGTGCACGGGCGTACTAGGGACTTGGTTTTGTTGGGCTCAGAAGGAGAAGAATGAGCATCAGCCCATCTTTTGGGGGCTTAAGTTGGGGGGGGGGCGTCATTAACGCTCTTTGCAGATCGGTGTGTTCGAGGCACGAGAGCAATAGAATCTCGCATGTGTAGTATGCACATAAGCGGTAAGATATTGTAGCTATGCAGCGACACAGGGAGCATTTTGTCTTAGAAGTGCTTGTACATGGTACTGACCGCCCTGAAGAAGTCCGCTGAGCTGACCTGCGCTTAGATAAAAATTGTCTGACTCTGTTTTTTCTCCTAAATGATCTTTCCTTAAGTTACATCAGGACATTATAATCAGGATATCCTTCTGGGCTGACTTTTCTGGCACTTAATGTTGTTTATACTCCACAGCATCACATTCAATATTCTAAAGCGGTCCAAGTTTGTTGTGGCCTTCACCAAGGCCAGCAAGTCCGCAAAGAGAATCTTAAAATGACCAAGGTCATCTACGAAAAGCACTTGAGTAATACTCTTACTCCTAAAACATGTAAGTGCTGTTATCAATCCAGAGAAGAAGACTGTGCCATAATCGAAAGAACTGCCGACAATAACATTGAGAGCAACTGCCATTCCAACATTCATGACATCACCTCTGAGACCAACTGCAAGAACGTCACTAAAACATAAGTCCTGTCCGTCTTGGCCTACTCCCCCCTCCCCACGTGTAGCTGTAGCGTTCATAGGAATAACGTGGATATTGCTGCATTCATCACGATTTTCAGTGCCTACCAGCAAGGCGTCGACATGAACCTCGGCGACTACGATGGGCGCACAGCCTTGCATTTGGCTGCCGCCGAGGGGCACCTCAGGTGCGTCAGGTTCCTTCTGGAGGAGTGCAAGGTCAAGCACGACTGCAAGGACAGGTAAGGATTACTTGGAAAGCACTCACTTCGCTCTGAAGCGTGCAGGTACAGTTTGCATGGTGTGTCCCCCCCTCTGACGCTCGCTACATTAAGCAGTGTTGAAGACAATGCACTAGTCTGACTAGCAAGGGTCTCCCTCCGGATGTCGTTTAGTATCAACACTCCAGAATTGTTTTAGCCACCTCATAAGTCGAACTCCAGACGGGGGTTGGGGTGGGGGTAAATGCTAGGCTAGGTCGAAAAGGGGTCAACTTTGGAAATTCACTGACAGCGTCTGGGTTTGTTACATGGGCTCAAAAGATGAAGATGTAGTCAAATACTTTGGAAAAAAAATTCTGTTTACCTATGCCCAACTTGATTTGAAATTTATGTAGTAAGCCACTGTAGCAAATTTACTATGAAAGAAAATTTCTGCTCTGGTGGCTATCAGAAGCTGCCAAACTGGGTGAAAATCACTCACCGAAATGCTGACCTGCTCCAGTATGTCAGAAAAATATATTGCAGCAATATTTTATATTTTCCTGAAGAAATTTTTTTAACTCATTTTATAGTATTATGCTACTTTAAATGATTTGGGCATAGCTAAAACTCCTTTTTATCACTTTATTTGACTACAAAGTCTTCAAATGGTGGTTACAAATTTTGGGCACCCATGGGGAATTCCAATTTTCGACCTAGCCTAGTAAATACCCATTTTCAGCAGGCCCTAGAGCAGTTCACTTGGTCAAGGCAGGGTCTTCTCAACCCCTTCTGCACAAAGCAAACAAACACGACGACGGTCATACGTTCGTCTCCGAAGCACTCCTCATACCAAAGAGCAACTTCTGCAACATAACTTCAACGTGGAATGCGGAAGAAAGAGAAAAACTCTTAAAGAGCAGGTTATTGAATCCCCAGAGTGATACTATCCTCTCTTAGGACGCTGGGGACTTCAGATGCCACAGTTACGTGAACAAATAATGAGGAATGAGAGTGGACAGTTGCAAGGAAAATCTACTTCTTTTTTGGCATTCCTCATTCTCAGCTAAGGATGATGGTGCGAGTACCACTGCAGGTCAATTCCTAGGTGCCCAATTCTTTTTCCCCCCTACGTGACACCCGGGTATTTCCCTCAAGGGCCTGGGCTGAGCAAATTGTCAGCACCGCATGAGTAATCAATTTTGTCACAGAGGGTCTGGACCGGCTGCACTGCACACAAACCACTGATGCTAATTTGGTGGCATGTGACAGACATGACTATTTCTACAAACTATGCATTCTCAAGGCCTTTTGTCATCCGAATCAAGCAATTTGTTCATGTTTGGAGCAGTAGCTGAGCCCCGAAATAGATAGAAAATCCTCAAGAGGGGCAAAAATGAATATTCTTGTTCTCGAATGTCAGCTCAATGAGTACAGGGGTACTTCCTCCTCCTCGAGCTTTTATGGATACCAATACTCGACTGTCCCCATTCTGTCCCAGATGACTTAAGATATGTATACAAGAGAGTGCGAGTCTATTATTAGCGTTAAATTAGGTTTTATGTTGTCCCACGGATGCCTCATGTGAGCAGAAAATTGCTCTGTTAAGCGGGCGCTTCACTATGCTACACAGTGTTGAAATGAGGGACTGGTCGGATCCCACTATCAAGGGCTCAGGGTGACAGATGGTCAGTTCCTAGAGTACTCGATGACGTCATTGCTCTCCTAGATGGGGCCAGACGCCGCTGACAGAGGCCATCCTGTTCAAACACACAAAGGTGGCCTCGATAATCAAGAGACACGAGAGAACGCTAAACATACAGAATGGCAAAATCGGAGGAAAGGTACCGGAATTTGACAAAAAAAAACTTTTTGGCATTTTTGGCACTCCAGGAATGCTAAAGTGCTCATCCCGCTATCTCTCAGCAGGGCGATGACGGAAGCACCCTCTGGAGGAAGTTGGTGGAGAGGAATCTCATGAAACCTGAGAAGGACAACCCTGTGTACAAGGTGAGTGAGCTGTAATGAAGCAGATGAACTATAGTGCTCTGTCACCATCACCTGGCAATTTAGTGGCAGACGCATTACTTGAATACACTTTCATTTGCACACATTTTTATTTCTTTTTTGCTGCAATTTCATTCTTCATCATCCTGAGTCATAGAGGATGATGGGGCCTACTTTGTTTAGCATGATGCTAAATCATTCAGACAATGGAGATTGGACTTTCATATAACTTTGCTCTTATGGACGAAAGTTTGTGTCAAGCTCAAGTCTTTCTGTAGAGGCCAAGAAGGTCAAGCACACCAAGCACTGAAGGACAGTGGCCTTCGCAGTGACCCAAGACAAACAACCCTGGGTCGAGACAAAACTGCCCTGATCAGTATCGGCGTTTAATCAGACACTAAGTGATTTTGAAAGTTCTGCAACTTGACCCTTATAAGCAACTTTACTCCGCCTCTGTAATGTAGAATCTGTCCTGCACGCCGATATTTACTTGAGGCCTACTTAAAGGGATTCTGACTAGCACACATCTGTTTATGTACAGGGTCCATCTCGACGAGCTGCAGTCGGAAAATGTTGCCTGAGCTCCATCTTTTGTGCATAATATGAAGTTGAATTTGTTAAAAGACTATTTTGAAAGTTTTCAGTGGAATGGCCTTCGGTCTTGTCAAGTACGTGAAAACTAAAAGTTTGCTGCTACTTCAGCAAAGATGCAAGACCAAGAGTGCATCAGTTGCCCTGCAGGAGGCGGATGTACCCATCAGCTTACAGGTATCTCTCAAATGAGAGGTTGTGAGCCAAAAAATGAAACAGCGGTCAATGCTGACATTTAAGAATTACATTACAAGGCGTATGCAGAAAAGTTGATTAAAAAAATGAAGTTTTGAATCTTTTCTTCTCATTCATTTTCGCTTTCATGAATGTCAATGCATTTAGTCAGTGTAAAAAGTATGGCATTTCAGCTCTACTGACTGTTTTGACGTATTCAAATTATATATTTCTTTTGTAGCGAATTCTCCATTCCCCAGTAGTCTACTGTCTGTGCATGTTGCTATTCCTCCGTCAATGTGAATTGTGCTGCTGCAAGAATTGATTGATGCAGCTCTTTCTAGGGGGAAGCTGTTGGAGAAGCACCCTGTATCGTATATTTTGTCACAAGATGGTGCAGAGAGCTGACGAAATGTAGGAGTCCAGTCATCAGTTACGATATTGCAAGTTCCCCGCTCTTCACCAGAGTGGCCATGAACACAAACAGGCATCTGCTTAAAGCTTAAGCAATACCAAGCTGCATTATTTCGTCGATAATTATGATGATTACCGTCAAATAGTTCGACAAAAACCTGGTCCAGGCGATGTCACGCGATGAAGAGCAGTGGTCCAAGGACGAGGAAGCCCTGCGGGAGCTGAAGACATCCCTCAAAGATCAGCTGAATGTGGTGGCTGCGGTTCGCGCCAGTGGCGGCGGTCCCATAGGTGGCGGCGGAACCACTGGCGCAGGAGGAGCAGGTCCAAATGTCCCGATTGGCGGTTCCGCCTTCGACTCTGACTTGGACACGTTGCCTGAAGAGCAGCGACGCTTGCGCAAGGCCAGCAAGGACGAGGAGGAGGCCGCGGCCAAAGTCATCCAGAAGAACTTCAGAGACCGCAAGGTCAGGAAAGAATCTCAAGGCGCACGAAATGGTAAGTCAACGACCATCTTGACCTTGTACCCTACAGTAGTCCTACAAGTGTGACTGTGACGTAGGTAATACCACCACCGACAGCGCCGGGGCAGATCACGAGAAGTCTTCGAAGGCAGGCTCCAGCGCCCCCGGAGGACTCGTGGCCCCCCTCGTGGGCAACAACAACAAGCAACCGCCTTGCGTCAGTTCCAGCGCCAGCGACTCAGGTTTGCACATTCGGAGTACCTTGTAAAGCTTATTTTTTATTTGGGTGGGGTGGAGGGTGTGCGAAAATTTCCTGCACCTTGTTATGGCAATAATGGCACCATTTTGGGAACCCGTATTAGAGACAAGTGGCACCTATTTCTGTAGTCTGTCTGTGTGCATCCGCGGCCGATTTCTAGCCTTTGCGTAGTTGCGAAGCTCGTGGTGAGCGTGAAGCTCACGGTTAACGCGAAGCGCGTTAGACACAGATAGACGCACACAAAGCACTTTATTATTTTGCCATTCTTGCCACCCAATGAAGTGGGAAGCGAAAGCTCAGTAGCACATAAAGGAATGAAGTGTCTGTACTGATCAAGTTCCAAACAGAGGTGCTGTATCAATGCCGCGACCCTCCTTAGGTCCAAGGCTGATCTTTTTTGGACCAGGTGGAGCTGCGCAGTGGGGTGGTGACAGGAGGAGGCGCATCCCTAGAATGTGCTTGAAGATTTAGTTCCTCAGGCAGGTACATGTGACGTTCTCCCCATTGCCCTTGGGAATACGAACCCCATTGAAGGCCAGCCTGTCTGCTCGAATAGGTGCTCCAGTCAGGTGCTTAGTTATCAAATTGTTGCAGTCATTTTGCCCTTTTTTGTCAGTGCACTTTGCTGGGGCTGTGTCGAATGCCGGTATGAAGATGCATTGTAGTCCCCTACTTTTTTCATCTTAATTGCTACAGCGATTTGTGCCCACTGGTAGCCAGCCTCCCATTTCACCAGCTTGATATCATGCTGTGTGGTGTAAGGCACGCAGCTGGGAACTTTTGGATGCTCCATGTTTTGAAAATTGATAGTTCAGCACAAGCAATTAGTTGCAGGGGCAGCGTGTGCCGAAATGTGTGGCTTGATTTGATGTTGGCATCGATTGATTAAAGCCCGTTGTAACGTTGTACAGTTCGCGCCGGGCTACGTGTGTGTGACTGTGAGAGTAACTCAGTCAAAATGACCCGGAGTAATTCAACTCGGAGTAGCAACGATCGTAGCGGCGGAGCGATGGGTGAGGAGGATATTGAGCCAGCGAAGTCTGAGTTCAGACTGGGGATAAAATGTATTGTGCACGGAGTGTTTATATACAGCTAAATGAGGAAGGGGAACTTGGGTGTGTCCTGGCCTGGGCAACAGCAACAAGGTAGCCTTTACTTAGTCTAGACGCTATTACAGTGTCTGCTTCCTCATACCCATGACCTTAGCAGCACGCTACACCCGTCAATGTCACTGAGTATTGATATCGGTATGTCACAGAGGATCTTTGTTTTGGTGGCCTTTTCTACGTACATGTAACACGTCAAAAGTAACACATGAGGTGGGAAGACTTGTTCCACTGCAGCTGAAATGGCCTTTGCACCATCAGCTTGGATGTGTGAGATGCTTCTGGCCGTCCTCCTCCCCGTCCATTCACCATTTGGCCACTTCACAGCTCCACGTACAACATCCACATCTACTTTGGAGTTTAGCAGCAAATTGTCTCATGAAAATGTGCAATGAACTACATGTGGAATAGTTTTCACATAGGTGCTACTTGTTTTAATAACAAGGTACAATTAAATGTAAATTGGTGCCACTTCTTTAGTTCAAAAGCTGCAATCAAATGTTGGACAAACGAGTGGGAGAAAGTATTTACCCCATTTTTCACTTATCCTGACTAAAATTCATCTGAGATTAGCCCTCATTCATGGAGCTCTTTGCCGTTTGCAAATCTAATCTGACAGGATGTTAGTAGCCCCCGCCTTTCTCATTTGCAGGTGTCTCCATAAGCCCTAAGTCGACTACACCGGACATTTTCGCAGGAGGCAACAAATAAAGGACTACCCACTTTTGTACACAGAACGGATGAATGAAGAAGAAAAACTGAGAGAGCAACGATTTATTGCTTCAAGCTCTGTCCAAAATCTCATGTATCAAATCAACTTACCTCTAGTGCTGTACATTTTACTTTTGCTGAATGCTGTATAACTTTTCTGCTTACATTTTGTACACACGTGTTAGTAAACATCAATACAAACCGAACGTCACTGTACTACCTTCGAATCGTCTTTGCCTGGCTGCAAAGGATTCTTTTCTTTGTCAGTGAACTCATCCGTGATCTCGTCCAGCCTTTTGTCCTTTGTCTCTGGCAGAAACAAGAGCGTAAAGATGATGGTCAGCAAACAGACGGAGGCATAAAACCTGTGAGGCAGCGAATGAGTCACTATTTTGATTAAACACCCCCTATCTCACCAATAAGTTCCAGCCATGGTCATGGCCTCGGTCATGGCGGGAAAGGTCTTCACGGACACGAAGATGTACCCGCTGATGACGCAGTTGGCCAGGCCGCTCATTTGTGGCCTCACGTCCACGGGAAAGAGTTCAGCTGCGAGTGAAGCATACGAACGTATGTACGAAATGAGATTTCGTGACTGCCTCTGTCTGATCTGCCGCCTTAGCGAGAAGCGAGGACGTGCGAAAGTACCTGTGTATGACCAGGGAATAGGGCCCAGGCCAAGGTGGTAGAAGACGGCGACGAGGACGACTGAGACGAGAGGGAGGACGCCAAAGACCTGGTTGTTCTGTTGGTAGCTGTTGACGTAGGCAGAGGCTCCCATGAGAGCCATCCCCATAGAGACAAATAGGCTGGAGAAGATGAGGAGGTGCTTTCGGCGGAACCTGATGAGTAGGAAGGAGCCCCCGACCTGGCTGAGGAAGCGCATCAGGCTGTACGTGATGGCGGCGGCGTACTAACCGCCAAGAGGTTACATTAACCTTTAAATCAAGGTCTACGTCACTCTAAGGCACTGTCTATACCTCGTTGATGGAAGATCCTGCGCCCACGAGCACGCTGACGGCGTAGTAAGAGATGGAGGCCATCCCGGAGAACTGCTGCAGCAAGGTGACCCCCAAGAAGAGCAGGAGAGGTTTGTACACATCAGGACGACGGAATGTGACAAGGATCCCTAAAAGACCGGAGGCCTTTTCGCGATTTCTGAAATCGTGTACGTACGTTATGTCTCTCGGGGGTTGCGTACCCAAAATGCCAAATGCCAAAATTCTCTCCCTCCCGCACCACTAGCTAAAAGCTGATGACTGAAAAAATGAATCCATCAATTTACTGCCTCGGCCTTTTTGGAATTCACGTGGGAACTGAGGTGGCAATTACTCCAAAGTTTGTACGTCCTCCTCTGATAGATCACCTTACTCTGACTTCCTCCTCTTGGCGTCTTCGTAACTCCTGTTCAGGATGGCCAACTCCTGCTCGACGTCGAAGTCTCGTCCTCGTAGCCAGCGGAGAGCGTCTCGAGCCTCCGAGAGTCGATCTAGGAAGACAGCAAGAGAAGAGAGCATGCACGTTGTGCACTCGATCAGGCCGACATATGTAGGGCCCTATTAAAGCCCACAAAGGCCCGGCCTAGAGGCCTGGATTGAATCGTGGGCGCCGGCGTCATTTCTCACCCGTGAGTCACATGGACCAGAAAATTGGGACCTGCTCTGGTGATGAAAGGTTCAATCACAGCGCAATCGATCGCTCCAATGAACCCGTTCGTTTGATTTGCAAAACCAAAGACCCTTTCTGATTCAAATTTGTATTTTGAGAGCATCAGAGGAGAGCGCACAAGTCAGCGCTGACTTCATTGATGAGTGAGTGAGTCCTTACCACTTGTGACGTACCAGGTCGGCGACTCCGGGATGGCGCACAGCAGGAACAGCCCGGTCAACGGCAACGCCGCGGAGACCCCGGCCAAGATGCGCCAGTTGCAAAATGCGCCCAGCGTGAATACCAGCACCATTCCGAGGTTGTATGCTCCGCTGATGCCTGCGTTGAGCGTCGTCCGCAGGGCCGGGGTGGTTACCTCAGTCACATAAGTCTGGAACACGGAATTTACTTGGATGAAGACGCATTTTTGCCAAGAATGCGTTTATTTGAACTTTCTTGGCCTCCTAAGCACGCTGCGTGTGCAAAATCTGCTATTGCATACTTGTGAGAATGGCTCCTTTCATAGTTCTTGCATACCATTTGGCAAAATGCATCTCGATCTCGCTCGGCTTACGTACAGCTGTTGGTCCACAGGCTAACCCGCCCGCCGCGCCGCAGACCAACCTCCCGAACTGTAAGAGAATCGCCTCCGAGGCCGCGGCCTGGCACATGAATCCGGTTGCGAACAGGGGCGCTATCAGCTGCAGGGAGAGCCTGGAACCAAGATGATGGGCCAACATCCCACCCACCAAGGACATGGGGATGCCTGCCAGGATAGGGAGGCTGGCTGAAAACAGGAACAAGTCTGCATTTTTGTTTCACCCAGTCAGACATCACCCACCAAACCATGACAGCTGATCGTCGTTTAGTCCAATCCCTCCGTCTTCTATGGATTTTTGCAACTGTGGAATTGCAACCCCTGAGAAACCATTGCTGGCACCCAGGGAGAGACTGAAGGCGTACACGCAAAAAGTGGCCACAACCTAGTAGTGGGGAGCATAATAATGACCTGGCACACTGAATAAAACAATTCTCTGAATTCTCACTTGCTTACAGGTGCTGGGCTTCGCCTCTTCCTTGCCAGCCATTCTTTCTTCTGTTTCCATGGCAGTGTGCACTTTCTGCTTATATGCACATATGCAAATCAGCTATTACAGTGCTGTTTTCGCTGCGTAAGTACAAGAGATTCTCCGGCCTAATCCAGGGGAAGGAAAACAGGAAGCATTTCTGTCTGCTCAGCTCCACAAGAGTAGGAGGGGAACAGCTGATTTGTGCAATGTCTTTGCATAAGTTTTCCTTCTTGAACGTACAGGGTCGCCCAAAACGAATGCGATAAGTTTTTTAAAGCGTCCAACAAAGTCTGTTTGATCTGTGACAAAGTCCGTGTCTAGGAGTCCATGATGAGTCTCCCTGACTTATTCATGACTTGTTGCACTCGGTCTGGATCGCACAAGACAGAAAACTCATACAAAGAGATAGAGCAAATCAGCAGTTCCCCTTACTCTTGTGCAAGTAAACAGGCAGAAAAACTTGGATCACTCCGTAGCTGACATCCATCGCCTCAGTGATAATCGCGTACGTGGACGTACTTGGTCGTACGTGAGTGATAACGGATAATATTTGCACTGAATGTGCCTTCGCTGGACGTCGGAAATTTGGGTGAAAAAAAGATTAAGTCTACTCTCGCGAAAACTTCGAGAAGCTCACGGAACAAAGGAATTTGGTGCAATTTCGCCAATATTTGAAAAATTAGCGAAAACTGAATTTTCTTTTCCTTGATCTACTTTCGGCGGCCCTTCTTCATAAAAATTGAGGGCCTAAAATGCCTCCTTTTCTGCTCATCACTTACACTTTTTTCATGATTGTTTATTGACGTCGTACAACTCATCCTTCTTTGGCCAAAGTGTGCTTACAGTGGTTGTTAACTTAGGTTCCGTCGTCAAAGCAGAAAACTTAAGTAGATCAAGTAAAAGAACTTCTTGGTAAAAAATAACTAGGCATTTTTTCACGCACGCATTTCCCGAGGGGAGGGAAGGTCATTTTTTGGCACGAGTAAGAAGCACCAGTGCCAAAAAATGGCCTTCCCCACCCGAGTGAAAATCGTGAGTGGAAAAGTCATTATTTTTTCCAAGATGAGACTTTTCTTCTAAGATCCACTTCTCCCACTACGGACATCTGTTTTTCTTGCGCTTTAAAATGCTTGAAATTTAAAACGCGTGAAAAAAGTAACATTTTTTCACGCATTTTCACTTTTTTCACCATAACTTTCGTTCACGCTGTTTTGCCTTAGGAAAGGTGGATTCTTAGAAGGAAATGTCACCAGTTGAAAATGCTAATTCGCCAACATTTCTTTTAAGGCACAGTCGTGTAGGTCAATCCCATTTGTGTAGAGAAAATGGCAACTTTTTTACCGCTTCATTTGCAATCAAACCGTCATTGTTAGCCTCAAATATCTCCCCAAATTCCCAAGTCTGATGATGCCATGAACTATTGAGTTGTTCCCGTGCAAGTGTGACCCAAGACTGTATTTGGCACGCAAGCGCAAGTCCCGGAAAAGCTTTGTACGTGCTTAGACAATAGATTTATTTGTACGTGTACTAAAATACGTTATTCCTAATCACAGGAAGTGAAATTCCACAGACACAGGCAGGTCTTCATCAGACTCCCCCCCCCCCGCACTGAATATTCAGGCTCGACGCATCCATCATGCACGACTTTTTTGTACGTACACTTATGAAACGTCTTTGTACCTTTGCGCATGCGAAGGACGTAGGGAATCTCTCAGCGCTGGCGCCATGCAAAGTTACTCGAGTATACGTGTGTTGCTTAACGAATTCTTTATGCCTCAGCTTATTTCCTTGCCTGGACTCGCTCATTCACCCATACACATGCATATGGGAAAGCCCAAAACCATCGATTAGCATCAAGTTCATCTTCATCGAGTCGAGAGGTGTCCACGTCACTAAGAGAATAATAACTACTATAGTTTAAAGTGCTGTCCTTGTCTTCGATGACGTAGACGTCATAAGTGGGTAGCACATTTGCAAGAAAAAAATAACCAAACATTGGGTTACATCATAAGCACGTAGACAAAGATTCAGATATGTGTCCTATGCAGCATAACGATCGCCTTTTTGTGAATGAGCAGTACTTTTTACATTTTTTTTCTTTTTCACTTACTAGCGATATTGAAACACAGCGCGTATTATTGAAAGCTAGATTCACAGTTGGGGCTATTCAGTACTTTGTTGTGTCTTTTTTCTTTTCTCTGGGTCAGCCCTCGAATGCATCCGTGGCCTTTCCTAGTGTAAGTTGCTGGCGCGCTACGGCTTCCTATGGGCGTGGCGGCGGGCGGGGCACAGTGGAGGACTACTCGAACAGCAGGAATTGGGGGAGGCAGGATAACATCAACAGTCACATATCACAAATTAAATGATTGCCCACAAACAGACAGACAAACAACAAAATGAGCAGACTCATGTACTCATTGAAGGGTCGGGGACAAAGAAGCAGTACTTTCGTGCGTGAGCGCGCGAGGGCAGAGAAAAGTACAGCGTGGACCACAAGGAGCGTGACCAAAATAACACTGATTCTGTTTTAAGCAGGTTTTCTGAGCTCACACGGTTGTGAGACAAACAGATTTTGACAGTCGACTAAGCCAATTGGACAAGGCAAACGCAAATAAGATCATGGAAGTTAAATTCTGCGTGACCTAAGCTTAATTTAGCATGAATTTGATCTGTTTGTCTTTCTCTGAGAACTGAGTGAGATGTAGGGGGGAGGGCAAAATTTGGAATGATTCGTATGAAAGTGGAAAATGATATATATGCAAGTGATATGCAAATATTTGCAACACATTCGAAAAGTTTCACCATACTTTCTACGGCCTGATATGTTGTTGCGCATCTCTAACTATTTCTTATGGTCCACCCTGCATTTGTTGCACTATATAATAGGGGATATAGATGGATCGAGACTACACATGTACTACACGAGCCAGTCCATGTGCGAGGATTACGATGCCTCCACCAAGATGTCCTTTGTCCTGTAGCAATTGGAGCCGCCTGCTCGTCTCGTCTTTCTTCTTTCCCCCCCGCCCTCCCCCCCAGCTTGTTTGTGAAGACGACAACGCCTCCTCAGCTCAGCACAGCTCAGCTCAGCTTTTTCCGGAAACTTTCGCCAGCCAGTATTTTCCCCCGTCAAACCACCATATCACGAACTGAAAAATACGTTCATTAGCTTCTCTCTCTCCCCAACAGAGACACACATGCACACACGGATCTGATGTGCAGTACATACGCGCGCTCACGCGCGCGCACAGAGTGGGGAAACAGAATGATACACACAGGATTGGAAGAATAGCGGATGCTGAAGAGGTGCAAAATCAAGGAACGTTCTAGTGTTCAAGAATGTGTGTGTGTGCGTGTGCGGCGTCAACAAGAAGTGGGCAAACTCTTCTTCCGTGCGATTTCTTTTCTTTCTTCGTCCTCGCTCAATACCGTTCCGGGGGCTCTCCCTGGGTGGCGAAGAGGAAGTGCCTGCCATAGGAGGTCCAGTAGACGACGTTGAAGGCCAGGAAGAGCATCGGCATCGCGACCAGGAAGAAGCGGTCCACATGGAGATAGTCTTCGCCGCAAAGGTCGCCCCGTCTGTCCCGACGTCTGAGGCCTCTGGTGCCGAAGATGGACCCGGTGCCCTTGGAATTGCTTTGGCAGAGACTGTCGTCGAAGATCTCGGCGCAGGGGTCATGTTCGTGGTGTGCGAGATCGTCATCTAGTGCGCTCTCTGCAAAAGCCTCCGGCTGTTGTTGCTGAGTAGCGTGAATGCCAAAGTCGGAGAGTTGCTGTTGCTGCTGTTGCTGCTGCTGCGGAGGCATGTAGGCAGCGTTGGTGCGGATGCTGTTGGCGACGTTTTGGCCGCCGCTGCCGATGGGATTTCCCCTCGGAGGCGGCGGCGGCGGCTGCTTTTTCTGTGGCTGAGCAGTCATGGCGGCTGGACCCAAGCTGGACGGGTTGTCCACCGACGTCATCTCGTACTTGTGGTTTTCCTTGAAGAGAATCTGCAGTCGAGAGAGAAAGAAACGGGCGCAACATGAAAAAGCTCATCTGTATAATGTGATAGCATTAAGATATGACTCTTTTTTCCAGCCTTATCGGAAACATTAATCTGCGCTGGCTCCATTGGTCTAACCCAAGATATTTAGCATCCTTCTGCCCATTTACTTGCACTTACTACGGTTCTCCCAGAACCTTCGGCATCGGGCCTTAATTGAATGGCTCAACTGCCCTTTTAACGTGGGCAGAACTCACTACCACACCGGGTCAAAGTATGAACAGTTGTGTTCATCCGGACCCATGTGAAGGTGTTCTTTGTTTGGGTCTCAGAGGTCAAAGGTGTCAACTTTGTGCCAAGTGTTCTGACAATTAATTTGTGGACGCTTTGAGGTGATCACTCAAGTTCCCATTCCACAGGTGACCTACACAACTCCATAGGAGTTCAAGGCCGTTGCGGAGAATGTTGTGGAGGAGGACATGGGTTCAACATCTGTGGCAAACCTTCAGGAATCAGGCCGAGAAATGTTTTCAAGGAAGGCAGAAATCACTTTCTATACAGATGTGAATGCCGAGTTTGTGTGACCAAAATTAGTCTTACGCACTTGCGAGATAAATCTCCACAGCTTTTTTCTATGTCTTTGTTAAACAAAGTTTACAACTTGGTATAAAGTTAACGTTTTTGACTTGTAAGACAAACGAAAAAAAAAAAACCAGCAAATGTTCAACTTGCTCACCTGCACTTTCTGCTGAGGAGGTTGAGCCTGCAGTTGCTGTTGCTTGAGAGTATTCTGGAAGTGTTGCTGTTGCTGCTGCCTGACAACGTTGACAAATGGGGGTGCAGACGATGGATACGCGTGCATCGGAGTCCCATAATGGGGCTGGAAAGTGTCTCTAAGGTGCTGCAGTTGCAGCTGCGGTTGCTGTTGAGTCTGTTGTTGTTGTTGTAGTTGCTGCTGCTGCTGTTGTACCCTTCTCGGGGTTACAGACGTCGTCGTCGTCGCGGCCGTCGTTGCCGCCGCCGTTGCCGCTGTCGCTGTGGCTGTCGCCGTCGCCGTCACCGTCGTCGTCGGAGGCGCTTGGCCGTGGTTGCTTATGTAGAGGGAGTGTTGACGCATTCTGGCCCGATGAAGCTAAGAAAAAGAGTGGCTGCTGCTACAGACAACTCTTTGCATGCACGTCGAGAAAGCCACAAAGGGCGGAAGTCTCACCATGTCTCCATCATCTTTTGCAGTTTGCTTTCTAAATAGTATAGCTGCATATTCCACCAGGGCCCCGAACACGAAGAGGATGCAGGCGAGCATCCAAGCCTCGATCGCTGTCAGACCTTTATTGGGCGGAAAATAGAGAATAAGTCTTTTTACTATGAAATACCAAGTGTGAGAGGCGAGGGAGAAGATTTGATTTATGGAAGAAGATTTAGGGCTACCACGAGTGTCGGCAAAGAGGGAGTTGGAGGATCCTTTTGGGGACTTTTCCTCTGATGCAGGTTGTGAGTCCAAAAGCAACACAACGTTAACCCTTGAAAAGAGCTCCTCCCGCGCTTTCATGAGACTGTCCTATGACGCTGTCCGCACGGACTTGATGTACTTGAGCTTAAGAGCACGAGCGAAGTGGCCACCCGGACAGCAATATTTGCCCCAAAGTTCTTTCAAGTACTCTTGCCCCATTATCATGCAAGTCTTCCAATGTTTTCGGCCTCTGCTGTCACGTCTCACCTTCCTCAACAGCAAAAGTTATATCGACCAAAACACGCAGAAAAGAGACGCTTTCTACTCTGCCGTCATTACTTCTTCATTGGTGTCGACAAGGTGGGGGTCTGAATCAATTATTCAGTCGGACTCCTTTTGTGAGATCCTATCTATCCACTTCTTCTGCTCTCTCTTAGTGCTTCCTCTGAGAGTAAGCGCTGTCGAAGGTGTTCGGGGCATTAGCAGAACCCCCATTTACAACACTTCCGTGGGCTAGCAAAACCCCTTTTTATACCAGACTGGGTATCTGCGCCCACGAGCTCGAATAGCCCGTGAGATCATCACAAGTGCAAACTATCTCCATCCAGTCACACACTCACACACATCTTTAATGCATTTACCTATGTTGATCAAGCATGAATCGAAAGAATTAGGCTGCAAACATGTGCTTCACCTTCTGCCTTGGGCGTGTTGGTGGTGACGCTGTTAAAGATGTTGACCAACACGAGGAAGAGAGTGATTAGGAGCGCCATGCGACCGGGGATCACGTCCGGAGGAACCACGAAGCTGATCCAAGAGACTACGACAAAAAGACCTGGGGAAGAAGAGGAGAATAAAAAGAGGCATGGTGACAGAGGCCTTTGTAGGCCAGTGGTGCACGGCAGAGCGCATGAGTGCCTCCTGGTAATGGATCTGCCACTCGTCAACTGCCACTCACATTAATTTTTTTGCGCAGAATTTTGTCCGAAGGCAGAATAATTGTCCCGACACACGCAATTTTTTTTGTCCACTTAGCCTGCGGGTAAAAGCCCGTGATACCTGCTGGACCCATGTGTACGCAGTGTCTCTGCCTAATTTGTAGGTTCAGGCCCAAGCGCTTGGACGGCGCCAACGTGGTCGCGTGCTCGAAAAAGCTTTGTTGGTAGAGTTGACGGAGTGACTGAGGTTGCAGTTCCTATAGGTCCTGCGCGAGCGTGTGCGAATTCCTTAGCGAACAGACCCGGATTCGACCCCGAGAATCGTGACTCACACCTTGTAGCAAATGTTCGTCATTATTTGCGAAAAAACAATTTAATGCGAATCTTCTGTCTCTGCAGCTCTATTGTTAAAGGCATAAAAGGCATAAAAATTCAACAGCAGGAATGAATTATTGCAACCTGTTTCTCCTCCAGAATGAAAAACAAAAACATGACCCAATAGCGTAAAATATGGAGAACAGCAATGATGACATGCCGGACTCGGACTCCAACCTCCTACGCACACGGCATGGATACTTGGGCAACAAGTGCTATCTAAATTTATGACTCTCTTCATGGGGAAACTTGTTCCAAATGCCAAGTTCCAGGTGAGCCAATCCGCGATCTCAGTCGAGTTATCTGCCAAGGATCGAGATGAGTCATGAGCAGAGAAGCATCACTCGAGGACGACCTGTGTTTACAAGACTCGCTCCATCACTAGTCGTGTCTACTGTTCGTTTCCTAGCTCCTAAGTCATCAACAGGACCCAAACAATGATGATTTCTTCATTCCACTGGAATAAATTAGAAAGGAGTCGACTCGCAACAAATATAGCATATTTTAGAGCTTTAAAAGATTGATCAAGCTTAATGTTGTGGGCAGCCGATGACTGACACCCTAAATATTTTATTTAGTAAAATTAATTCGTGATGAAGTGTTTCATTGCGTTGAGATAATCAGGAATCTGTGCAAGTTCAACCCTTCCCTAGCACATATCAGTCAATCAGCTCAGACTTCAGAGAGGGACAGCAAAATATCGACTGGTCTGTGACCTGTCTAAACATTGACGTGAAGCAAAACAGAGGGAGTTGACGTCAAAAAAATACTCCAAATGACGTATGCAAGAGTTCCTTGTGCACTTGTGTAAAACATAATTGCACAACGTGACTGCCCTGGGAGCCGTCACAGCATCCACCTTGGGGGGAACAGCAATACGGGCTTTCGTGATGAGGTCAAGAACATCAGTTCAGTTCTACAGGGTGAGGAACACCGGTGGTGAGGACATGGGAAGCACAGACCAGTAGACCTGTGCGTGCTGTCCCAGGATTTATGGCAAAGATGGCAACTCAAGTTGGCATTTAGAGCTCAAATTTGGAGCAAGTCCAACTCCATGTGTCTTCTGTTATGAGCCCCAATTGGAGCTCAATCAGACATACTTTTGCAAGGAAGCATTTTTGGAGTCACACTTGAGGCAATTCTACCGTAGTGGCTGGGCTTGTGATTCCAAAAAATGCTATATAGTAAAAGTATGTCCGATTGAGCTCCAACTTTAGGTGGTAACAGAAAACATGTGGACCGAGACTTTTGAGCCCTAAACACTGACTACGAGGTTGAGAATTCATGGGTGTTCCAATCGTTTCTTTGCCAACAACCAAAACTTGAGGTTCTGCATGCGCCGTGGGCCAGAGTCCAACTTGGTTGGGTAGTTTTTATTAATGGAGTCAAAGCAGCAAAGCTAACTCACTTCAAGTGAGTTTATAACCTTTCAGCACAATTTATAACAACAAATAGTGGTGAGTCAAATTTGCAATCAGACTTGCACTCACCAGTAAGAATGACACAACTTTGTCTTGTTTCCATCTCTCTAGGTGCCAAGGAAGTCACTTTAAGTGAGTTTAAAACCTTTAAGAAGGATTTATAACCTAGCAAATAGTGGTGAGTCAAATGTGCACCCAGAGGAGCACTCACCAGTAAGAATGACACACTTTTGATTTGTTTCCACCTCTCTAGGTGCCCAGGTACTGATTTTAAGTGAGTTTATTACCTTTACTCATAGTATTTCCCTAACAGGATGTGTTTGGGCCAAGTATGGCCCCAGATTTGGACAGAGCAAGGATATTAGGAGGGTTTT
>JAAUXU010137789.1_pt1 | contig 35131 bp, 25 predicted proteins | sample 7278151 | NCBI WGS metagenome assembly JAAUXU01 (sample SAMN14350113, study PRJNA611818) | marine sediment metagenome | isolation source: surface marine sediment (1.8m) | place: French Polynesia: Moorea | collected 2018-08 | reverse complement strand
CAGCAAGATCTTGCACGGCCAATGTCCAACATTTGTACTGCCAATGGGCATGAAGCAGTCGGCTCATTTCAATTCCAAGCCAGCTAAGAAATAAATTTCAATATACAAGTGGGGGCACTGATCATACTTGTATTCTACAGAAAGTTTGATTTATTAGTCCAAAACTGGAGTTTATTTAGTAACCCAACTAGTTTTCCACAAAAAATTTAAGATGTGAAAGATATTTGAATTTCTGTGATCAACATAAACTGCAGTGACTGTGTATTCATCACCCATCTAAAGGCATGATTAAAATTGGCAAAAAATTTTATTCTACCATGTTCATGGGTTGGTTTTTCGTATAGGAGGGTCTTAAAAATTTTGCAAAAAAATGCATTTTGTCTCTATGCAACTTAAGCATCGTGATAAAATGGAGACTCTGCTCAGGCACTGCAACATCTGATAGCATCTGAAGAGGCTACAGACATCCAGAACGGCGGTGAATTACTTGTTATAGTTGAGGAGTAGTGATTTAGGCTGATTTCTCTTCTACATAAAGGTTTTGTGTCAAAACTGTGAGAACAGTTGGGGATCCAAAGGGTAGTCAACTCTGTCCCGGAGTGACACCCCACCCCCCCGATCCCTCTCCATGGTGCTTAAGAATGGCGAGCCAACTTGTGCGTCAGCCCTTTCTCGCGCAACCTCTGGCCTATGCCCTGCCGTGCACGCGGACCTCGACGAGCGGAAGCTCAAGGAGGCTGACGGGCACTGACGGGGCTGCAGGCGCAGGCCCGAACCCCAAACCGTGCAGGCAGCAGGCCAGGGCGAAGCCAGCGACGTCGGCAAAGCCTTAACAAGCTGCGCCTCTGCCAGAGAAGGCATGAAAGTACAGTGGTATTTTATAAAAACGTCAGCAACCGACAAGTAGTCAAGAAAAAGAAAGTCGAGACCACGGAAGATGTTGGCGGGATCCAAGTTCGACTCCAGCACTGAAGGATATGGGATCCGAGATCCGAATCCCGCCGAGAACAAGGATGAACCCGAGGGCGGCACTGGGCTTGAACTCGTCCTTGCAGATATTGAGCGCGAAGTAACCGAACTTTGGGGGCTGACATCATGAATCTGTCGCCAAAGATCGCAGCTTCTAAGGTCACGGGAGACCCGATGTCCAGGTTGTCCGGAGTCAGGTATCTAGTCAAGTAGTGTGATCACAGGATGAACTGAAAAGATTTCCAACCCATTGTGAATGTGGAGAAGAACAACTTCGAGTCTCGAATTTCTTCAGTTCATCCTCTTGTATGGCGTGCAGATGATGAAAATGTTTTCCGTGAGCGTAGACGAGGCTCAAGGAGACCCCAAAACCGGACTGTGCATTCCTTGGAAGGTCGGAGACCCAGGAGAAGTGGTGGCCGGTCCCCAGCAAAACGACAGAGGAGACCCTGGATAGATTAAGGTTGGATGCCCAAACTAGCATTGTTGTACTGTACATTTGTATGTGCACACACTCATTGTTGCCTTACATCAAAAATGAAGAGGTCTCATGGAGGAAAGTTATCCGTGATGTCTGGAAGAAGGGGGGATTTGCTACTGGACAGGAGACATCGTGGTCCACCATGAGGAAGGCTGGGTCTACTCTCAGGTAATGCAAGTGTCATAAATGTATTGTGTGCAATGCAGTATATCAGACGTACAAGCTCTGTATGCGGAGTACTGAGTGTAGTACCTACAATTGATGTGTACCGTGCGTGCACATTTGCACGTACATACATACATAAGAACATTCACTGTGTAGTCATGTGCATGAATGAGCTATGCATGCCCGGTCGATATCCTCCGACCAGCATGATGTGTTTAGCACATAAAACCGTATTTGTGTGCCTGTACTTGCCTGAAGCTTGACAAAGGCTGCATCCATTCTAATGGCGACAAAGAAATATGCATACATGAGTATATGTATTTGTACGTGTACGTATATCCGACACATACATGATATTGTTTGTCACTCGTTCAGGGCGGTTTGGACACCCGTGGATCCCTTGCAGGATCGTGTTGGTGACACCTTTCGTTGGCGTGGCGAGTATGTGTCTACTCTTAAGGCGGAGTCTGTCATCTCCACCTTGCTGGACGTGAAAAGCCTGGAGAGGAGGGAAAAGCTGGCATGGCATTTACTTGCGGTTACGGCAATTGCTGTCATGTCACTTACTTACTCACTCACTACAATGTGCCCTGACTGCGCTACATCTGCTGACGTGTATATATAATCTCATCCCACCAGATCCACATGAAGAGGCAGACATTTTCAAATTATCACCAACAATGGTGTGGAAATTACCCAAGTACGCTCGGCCGATGTTCAGCCGCTTAACGAAGGACCTTGATCTGTCGAGAACAGGAAAGCTAATGCAGAAAATCTAAAAAAAGGAGGGCTACGATGTCTTGAAAGTGACGGAACTCATCTTCTACGAAGCCATTAGGAAGAGTGAATTTAACCCACTGTGCTTAAAAACTTATGAGAAGATCATGGCTGCGATGAGGACAGAGAAGTTTGTTTTCAAACCGTGACACTGTCATTTTTTGTCCTATGCCATTTGAGAGTTGAGCTAATAAAACTTTAATGCCCTTTTTGCTGGCATTGCTACTCAGCCGACACCAATTGATCCTATGGCACGATATGAGACCATTTATCGTCCTCCTGCCTCCTCCTTTGCTGTATAAATATTAAATACGTGTATTTGACTTGGAACTATTAGGTTCTTAAGAAGTACACACGAGCCGGTGCAGTGAACGTGCATTAAACTCATATTCTTTAAGCTTTCGTGGACTTTGCTATTGCTTCATCAGCATCCTGGATGGCACCTTTAGCCTTACGTATGCGCTCTCTTAACTTGGCCAGTTTGCCTCTGCCGGCGGCCATTTCGGCCTCCATGGCCTCCATCTTGGCATCAAAGTCACTCTTCAACTTCTTGGTGCCATGCTCATCCTCATTACCATTACTGTTCTTCTCACAAGAATCCGTGACCTTGGAAACAGCTGCATCCTGTTGTTTCTCTTCTGTGACAGCAGTGGCCTTGATCTCAATTTTGTTGGCGTCTCCCTCTGTTTCCTTCGCCTGCTCAATTGACTTGGCCTTAGGGCCATTGCTGCTTTTCCTAACCTTGTCGAGCTTTGATTTAGCCTCAGTTGTTGCAGTTTTTTCGATGGCATCACTAGGCGACCTTTGGCAAATGTCCTTCATCTTGACATCGACTGCTGCCTCCTCTGGCCCCTGTTGCAGACATTGCGTCATCTCGTCTCTTTTAACGGGCTTCTGCGGCTCAGCCTTCGGTTGAGCGACCTTCTGATTATTGGTCTCGATGACAATCCTGCTGGACGGTTGCTGCAGCTGGAATGACGACTTCGAGCTGGACGATTCCTCACTGACGATCCTCTTGGTCGTCGACTTAGCTTTGGTCCCTGCATCGTCTGCTGTGGCTGCTGCGGCTCGTGCGGCCGCCCTCATGGCTCTCTTTGGGGCGACAGGCGGCTTGGCCACTTTCGCGGCCGCCGCCTCCATGGCCTCCTGCTTCTCCCGGCGCTTGCGGTAGCGGCTTGAGATGTTTCGGATGGTGGACTCACGCTTGAAGTCAGCGCTGTTTTCGAACCTGCCGAGAGATCAGACTATAAACGTCAGCACAATTGTTCAGAGTTGGTCATAGCAGTTGCGCGAGGACTGGTCTTTTTTTTTAGTTTCCAGTTCAAAGACGCCAGATAAAACAGCCGCTCATAAAGAAGATGAGCTTCTCAATTATATCTGATGCTACATCCAACCTCATATGCCCTAAGTTTATAACCTCAACCCTGGTACCTTCTTAAAGTCAAGACAAATGCAACCACAATGCATTGCAAATCAATTGGGCCCTGTCTAAAAACGCATAACCTAAATTTGCGTCATGTTGAAAATTAAGCATCCGTTATTAGGGACAGAGTTATCTTCCATCTAAGCCCAATAGGCAGTTGATCTTGCATTTTGCCAAATTTGTGAAGAAAAAATTGCACCTTGTGCAACAACTTTGACCAAGTCGCTGCACGCACGAGTGTAAGTACAGGTAAATGATGAATAAGTACTTGTGTGGATGCCTTTGACACACAGTGCGCACATAACGTTACATACCCATTTAGTACAAAAGTGCGTCCCCCCCATGTCGAACAAAATATGGACTCAGAATCTTTTTAACCTTCAATGGAACTAAATGACTTCTGCTTAAGCGACCGTGACTGCAAAATCATTATACATGCTTTAGCAGTAACTTGAAAGATCATGATCTCGTATCCTTGACGTGAATGCGGGAGAAACTCATCTACTCTGTGTAGCAACAGTTCATACTCACTCTTCCATTTCTTTCCGCCACTTGTAGTCCTCCCTTCGCTTGGCGTTGGGATCTTTCAAGCTGCTAACGGTCGCCACTGTGCGAGAGCTGAACTGGTTCCTGGCCAAGAACATGTCACTGGTGGAGTTGAGAGAACATAAGAAGTCAAAATTGATTTCAGAACCAAGCTTATTCAGATCTGCATTCTTTCTTCTCACCTGACTGCATCCTTTCTGGCCATGTGATCGTCCAAGTTTCCCAGCAGCCTGGATCTGGCCCTGCTCATCCTCTTCTCCTCTTCAGCCTGGCTGGAGCGGTGATATTTCCTCAAGTTTTCTTCAAAGTCTCTTTCAAAGTTGGAGTGAATTTCCTTGATGGCCTCCTCGCGGTTGTACCTGGCAGTCTCAGACCCCAGCCCGTTTGTCAACATTACGGATGCGCGACTGCCCGGTGTCGACAGAGACGACGCCCGACGTCCGACCATTGGGCTGGTGCCGGTACTAGTGCTGCCACTACCAGCATACACTGAGGCACGCGATGACGCTGTAGAGTAGCTGAGCGATGAGTCCCTGCGAGGTCTCAGGGTCACAGGAGACAAGTATGAGTCCGTCGTGAGACCCAGGGGAAACGTCTTGTCGACGCCAAAGGACCGGGGCATCCGGTCCGTCCGGGTCGAATTGCTCCGGTATGAAGGATAGGTCACTGCAGTAGACATTGCCTCCTTTCCCCCTGTTCCTGACGCTGGCGAGGGTCCGAAGTGAATGATGGACTAGGAGATGTTACAAGACTATATATACGAGTACGTATGAGGCAACAGACGCACCAGGTCACATATGTGTATATGTCTACCCACTTCTACTACAAGGAGGAGGGGAGAAAAGAAAGCGCTCGCTTTCAGCAGGAGAGAGCCTTGAACATGGAGTCACGTAACCTCCGAGATAAATAGAAGCATGCACTCATTATTTCTGACTCATATTGTCGAAAATAATAAAAACATTGCGAAACTCTTAATCAGTTGCTCCAGCAAAGATCAATATGGGCAAGCTGTAATTGGCTGGCATCTAAATGCATACTTGGGTTCAGGCTCTGAAAGTGAAAAATTATGTAACATCAAAGATGATATCATATATTGATTCCATTTCAAGCTTTTGTATTCACCGGAGCGTAAATGTTTTGATACGCTCGAGCTGGTACATTTCATGGAGAAGGCATAAATCATATATGTACACTTAAAGCTGTCAAAATAATCTTTCAAGATATTGTTTTTGACTCGCGCAGAGCATGCAGCATGCAACCGTATTTATATGCAACTTTTTGTTTATGGTGTTTTGGCACTTTGGTAGGTGTTGTTGAGCATGGCCTTGAGTTAAAAGCTTTGTGGAAGCTTTTCCATCTAGTGCAGGTTTAAAGTTATTTTTTTCAGCCTCTTCCAATGTCTTTCTGATCAATACGTTCTGCACATGTTGAAGAGTGGGGCGACTCCGGACTTGGAAGCGTCGAGGAAACAGTAGAAAGAAAACAGTGCAGTCACCTCGCTCCACATGTGAACAGTGGCAAGGACGAACTTTCCAAGGATGCAAGTAATCGATGGAGTGACAGACACAATGTTCTTTTCTATAAACGGATGAACGTGTCATCACAGCTGGTTGGTAGAGCTGGCAATAGGCCTACTTTGATAGAGCTCAGTCGAGTCAGAGTCGAGCTCGATCCAAGCTCGAGCTCACAAAATTGATAGTTAGTACACAGTGCCTTCTCCGACCTTTAATTTGTCAGGACTGGTTGCCATGTAGGAGAATAAGCGTGGTAGCATTCAAAATGAAGGCTCTTCCTGTCCAGATTTCATCCGGCTCGGCCCGTCGAGCCTCTCCGAATCTTCGAGCCGAGGCGAGCCCAAGAGGCGTCCAGTTCTGGCCACCCCTGCCAAGTTCATGGGGAGGGTGAAGTGATGACCCAGCTGTGGTCCAGCCTCTGTCCGAGGACAGAATTGGGAGGCTCGTCGTCGTAGTCCACGCACGCCACAGCGACGGGGTCAGTGAACGGGTAGAAGCAGCCCCGTCGTACAGAGTGTTAGTATCACGGACTTACCTTCAACTGTCCCGACGGTATTTTTTGAAGCTCGACTACGCAGCCAGCTCAAGTCTTTCCCTCCTGTGCTGTCACAGAAGTGCCGCGCAAGTGTGCATGCATTGTAAGGTCAAGGATTTTGTTACCTATGGTGTCTGCCAAGTCGAGAGTCGCTTTCTGCACTCTATGAGATGGCAGTTGCAAGCACTGTGACTATCCGGACACGGGGTGCAAAGCTTTTATTTTACACTGATGCGGAGTAGCAGCAATGATGACGTTCTTATTTAGTTTTTGCTCCTCCAGACCTGACAGGGAGCAATTGTATTGTGCGTCTTCTGTCGAGGATTCCGTGACTTGTGACGTTGGGAGAGCATTAATCACGGTTCTCTTCCTCCGCGTCTCGTACGTCCTAAGTGAGGTTGATGACATGCCCAAGCAGGTCAATGTATTCAGAGGCTGCTGTGTCTGGACGCCTGACAATGATGCTGTCACGTTGATTGAAGACTGCACGAAGCTGCGAACCTGGCATGAAGTCAACATGCGGACGAGACATTTTGATCACTCAACCTTGTTTGTCTGCTCTTTTTGCCAAGGAGCCTACAGCAGTTAGTTGGAATGTCTTTTATTGACTGTAAAGTGTACATGTATTCAGTGCTTTAGTGACGGTACAGTACTAATTCTTGCCAGCTTGCTCGACACTCAATTACCTGCTCTCAAGGTGGAATGACACATAATGCATGACCTTAAAAAAAACATACTGTTAGCGTTAAGTGATGTAGCGATGGTGCTTCCTCCTCCCACCCCAGGTGCTTTTTGAGGCTGTCCTCGTACCTACCGTACTTCGACATACACGACAATGAGTGGTGAACACAGAGAAGACGGAGCAGTACTACTACAGCTACCTAACCTACGTCGACAAGGTTATTGTGGAGTCCCTGTAGTACCCGCTGATGTCGTCACTGTGCCAATCACTTAGACCTGTCATTCCACCTTGAAATTCCTCTGGTGCATGCTGGGCATCGTCTACGCGTAAGTACAGAAAGTTAATTATGTGAACAACGGTATCACAAGAGACAAGATTAACGTAGCTTTGTGACTCTTCTTGAATTGCTGTCCTGGATGCTGGCACTCAATTCTTTGCTGTGCAAGATCTTGCCCGACTTGAAACTTCACCAACACTTTTTTTTGCTCACACTTGCATGGCCGCAGCTACGTGGACGTAGCAAATCTTGGGAGAGGAAAATGGCACACAGGAAGAGGATGGGGAGGACAGGACTACACATAAAGTGACTCACAACCGCGGTTTCTCAAGGAGAAAAGAACTTTTTGAACTTTTTTCTGATCTTTTTGGCAGGTGGAATGTAGAACATCTTTCGCATGTCCTTGACGATGGCGGCCGTGCTGCTTTTGCCGCCGACGCTTACACTGCCGTCACCGGCCAAGAAGTCTTTTGGCGGCGCTTCCGTCGTCGTGAAGAAGAATGCCCCATCGTCCACGCCGTCTTCGTCCAAGTCTTCGAAGTCTTCGTTCTCTGCAATTCCTTCCACCGCCGCTGCCGCCTCAGTCACCGGCACGAAACCGAACTCCAGCCGCAGTGAAGAGAACTTTGAGGAGGGTGGCGGAGACATCGCCATTTCCGACAAGAATCTCGGCCGCCCCGGTGCGCCGCCTCGGGGCTTCACCAGTGGCTTGGACGATGCTGGCGGCGGCTTTGGCAGATACTCCACACCGCCGAAAATCCTCCTTGCCGTGCGATTCGCGACTATGGCGTCGAGCTCTTGCAGCAACTGGTCCCTGTGCCTGGGAGGAGCTCGACCCGACGCCAGTACCTCCACCATGTCGGCGTGCTTACCCGACACCTCCACCGGGATCACGTTCACGTTGTTGCCCTCCATGGGAAATTTGCGCAAGAAATCTGCCAGCGTCATAACGTGCGGACTATTTTGCCGATTCGACAGCGCGAGTGCCCTTAGTGGCCTGACGACCCCGACGATTCGAGCAGTGTCGGGAAGCACCCGGCGCAGCGGGTGCGCCTCCGGCAGCCTGAAGTCGGCCACTGGAGCATCTACTGGAGGTGGCACCAGGCGAGACGGCGGCGGATAGGATAGCTGTCGTCGCTCCTGGTTTTTGACTGGAAAATTGGGGAAGGAATTGTGGATGTCGAAACCGATCGTAGCCTTTTCCGTCCTGTTCCCCTTTGTACTGTCAGAGTATCTGTGGCGCTCCTGGTGAATTTCATCCCAGCGGACGACGTTCTCGTGGGGATCCGGAAGAAAGTCACCGTGCACCTTGCCCCTGCCACTACTGGAGCTGTTGGCGTTAATGCTGCTCTGCGTCTTGCCAGTGTCGCCAACTTCCGCCTTGCGCTTTCGCTGTGGCGTTCTGCTGAGTTGCGCCGGGCTGAATAACGCCGACGATTCTTTTCCGGCGGCGCCAAGGCGCCTGCTATTGTTGGGCCTCTGTTCCTCCTCAGTCTTCTGTTCCTCTCTGAACACAACTTGCATGAAATTACTTTTGGACTTGCTACTGCTCATCCTGCCCCGCTGGTTCTTCCTCTCCGTCTTGCCCAAGTCGACGGCTCTCTTCCTGTCGTCCTCGCGGCCGCGGTCGCGGTCGCGGCCGCGGTCGCGGTCGTCGTCCACTTTGACCACCACTTGCATGAATGCGTGAGGATCTGGTGAGGAGAACAAGCGAAGAAGAAGGGAGCGATTAAAACCATTCGTCAAATTGAGATAGCATCGAATAAGAGAGTAAGGGAAAAATGTCAGACAGAGGCGAGTTCGTGCGTGGGTTTATCTCTTTCTCTCACTCCCGCAGAGTTTTGCCCGAGCCGCCTGCTCTAATGACGGTGGATTTATGAGGTCTTGCTCCCTCGCCTACGTACGCGCACACAATATGTACCACTGCTACGTATACACACTCATATACTATAAACCACTGGTATTGCTGGCCTACACAGTGTTTGCGTGTGTGTGCGCAAGCGCGCTCGCGCGCACGCCAGCCGTATTGGCCAAACATATTTGGTTCAGTTTCGCAAACGTTCCCTGTTTGGACGAGGGCCAAAAGGGCCTGGTAGGCCTAGACACAAAGGCCTGAACGAACAAGCATGCAACTGAGTGACTGAGAGCTTGTCCGTATTAACGAATGAGCCGAGAAAGCTTCTTTGTTTCAACGACGCTGCTGCATCATTGTTGCATGATGATGGCACTGCCTGCGTGCAATAATTTCTTATCTTGTCTCTCTGTCTATGTTTTCATCTCTCAGATATGTGTGCACACACACTCTCACGAACACGCACACGCACACACCGAGGGAGAGCGAGAGAGAAAAGAAAAGCCATGCATCTTTCTTTGTGAGTTCGAAGAGCAGTGGAATGTAATTGATGGCAGTGGTACCGTCTATGAGCTTGAGATTCCTCTGTCCTATCCTGAGGTTCGTGTCGTAGTATCTATGTGAGCTCCTGCAGTCCACCATGTACTGATGGTCGCAAACCATCGTCCTCTGCTGGAAGCGCGTCCCCAGCGGACACTCGAAGGCCATGCCACCGCCGTGTCGAGTGCACAGATGATAAACCTACAGAAGGTTGAAATCAGTTAATACTCGTGCCATAATTTAAATCTTGTGCACACCTGCGATTCAGTAGTGCGTGCGTACGTACGAAAGGAGGAATTTGTTCGTGAAATGTACCATACGCGGGCAGCCGACGCCCAAATTGGTAGCCATGCTGACGTCAGACCAGTGAAAGAGTTATAACGGGCCGGTCAAGATGCGCACCCGAGCACTGATCCAGCGCCGACAACGCGACATCAAACAGTGTTGTTTACTTCACTAGTTATGAGACAAACTGCAAGTATTGTGGAGTTCCAATGGAGGGAGCTTCTCTCACCGGCGCTTAGAAACCTTAAGTTCGTGTTTCCGACTAACAAAAAACAAACAAACCCTATATATACGTCTACTGTTCGGTTTATATACTTCGTCTCATATACGACAAACGGCACGTACTTGAGCCCTTGTTTCCCTGGATGATGACGCCTAAATACGGTCAAACATCAAAGTTATGATATTGCTTGGTCAGCGGCAAGCATATCAGAACTTTGAGACATATCACAAGTGTGAGACATGACTTTTAGAAAGAAGAATCATCCCTGGTCAGCAACAAAACGATCATAACACGGAAATTTGAGTGTAATGCATACCCAGGTAGAAAAGTACGCCGCCCTGCGCGCGGTGACAAGCTCATTTAAGGCAGGATTCAGGTGAATCAAAACTTGAAAACATATGTGAACAGTATGAGGAAAGTAAAAAATAAAAGTCATCCGACCCAAACCAAGAGTCGCCCACGGACTGCCATGGGCGAAGAGTCGTCCTGTGCACAGTTTGGATGCCGGCGGGTTCAAAGCGTCTGAGAGCCATCCAGACAGCTTCCCCTGATCCATACGTTGACTGCACAACCGAGCGTAGCCGTGAAATGAAGGATGATTTTCAGTAACTAAGCAACGGGTGCCGAAGACGCCTCATTGAACGGACGACGCCTGTTTGCTGTGCGTCCAAAGTCCTTCGAGGAGACACTCGTGTCACGCGCTCCCCATTCAGGGCTACGGAAACGTGTCAGATACCTCCGTGGGGGAGTCCAGTCAACAAAAGTCTCCCGGAATTGGGCATTAAAGATGAGGCATGCACAGTTGCGCAAAAAAAGGCACGAGCGAGATCGTGAAAACGGGCGAGCGCGGGCGCATCTTCAATGGCTTTGTGCGCGTGAGACTCCCCGTGTGATGACTGTGGCAAGAGCAGAGTCATCATTCGTCGTCGTTGCTGCTGTAGCCTTGCAGACGTTCCAGTAGGCATTGTTGTCGTTCGAGCTTCTGGAGTCCCAAGCTTCCTCTTTCTGTCCGCGCATCTCCAGACTGATGCGCGAGTCGATTTGAATAATTGTCTACCCCCTCCCGAATGCATAAGAGGGGAGCGTTCCGGAGTGGGCGGAGTGGGCCTGGCACCGAGAGGTGGAAGACCCCAGTGTCGGTGAGCATCTCCCTCTCTCCGGACGCGTGCTCGCTCCAAAGATCCCCTGTATGACGTTGCATGCAGCTCCGGGCGTCAAGTCCATTTTGTCTCCTTTTCATTGGCATCACGAGGAAATGAGCACCTCTCCCACCTTGTACTTAGCTTGCCTCCTTCCTCATCATGCCGCACCTGAGGACCCAGAAGGGGAAGTTCGTAGAGCGCGTGCGCAATGGGGCAGTAATGGCCGAGGCGGATAAAGCTTAATGCACAGATCAATCGGCCCATTAGTATCTGTCCACCTGATCCCCCCCCCCCCCCCCACTTGGCCCGCAGCTTCTCCTGGCAGAGGATGAGGGTGCTGCGAGTCTTCCTCGGCGTCCTTCTCGTACCAATTTCTGATGCATGCGACAAGGAGAGGAAAATGTCTGCGAAATCAGCGTGAGGCCTCCACCTTGGCCTGCCTACGTGCACTGTCGACTATAGTAATGCTACCAATCCCCAAAAGGTGTTTTGGCACAAACAGGGGGCTCCCACGCTCCTCACATATGTCTCCACAGACGCGTGCGTGCAAGTCAAATTTGTGTACAAACACGCACGCACGCACGCACGCCCGTGCGCGTGGGGCACAAAATGGGTGCTTCATGCCATTTTTTTTTTTGGTGGCGGCAGGATACGCTCGCTTGTTGCGCATCCTGTGCACGTGAGATGCTCGCTCAGACAATGTTGACACCTTGTTATCTTCTTCTTAATTGTGAATTTACGTTCCGGGCTAAAGTGTCTGGCCGATCGATGCAACAAGAGGATCACGGGTCCCCGGTGTGGGCGTTGATGACTCTCTCTTTTCTCATGTACGCGTAGCAGGTGGTGCTCCAAATTCGCCAATCTTCACCTGCGTGCTCGTGCTTGCGACACACACGCACGCACGCAGGCACCGGTACACAGGTACACACAGAAATCAATTGAGATTCACTCGCTTTTGTGTACGTATACGTACGTACGTACACAGTACACAGTTCGTACGTACACGTCGTTCACACATACGCACTACATCGCTGCTACTTCTACACGTACGGTGCTGCTCATAATGTGGCTCATGTCAAATCAATTTTAACCCGCGCGTCTGGGACAAAAGTGATGCACGCATAGAAAAATATAATCTGCATTGCAAAAAGGCTATTGCGAAACGATCGCAGTAACCTGTTATTGGCAAAGAATGGGGGTGAGGAGGGGGGCTCAATTCTCATGTCCACCAAACATTGTGCTACATTGAGTGCCCAGAAAAATGCGTCACTCCTCAACACTTGACATCCGCCGCAAAAGCCTTCATGACAAAAATCTCTTCGAGGATGCACCACTTAGCTCCTAATATGTGGTTCCAGCTGAGGATTTCCTTACTACTGATCCCCCCCTCCCCAGCTGAAAACATGGTAACAGGGTGTTCATACTTGGCACGCAAGCTCCATATCTGCGTAGTATCCCGGAGGCCTCCCCCTGCAGGAGAAGTCCGAGTGGTAGGGCGCGGTGGCGAAGGCGTTGGGCTGTTTGCGGTCGCGCAGAGGCTCATGGTTGTTGGCACCCCGATGAAAGTCAGAGGAAGCCGGGGTCGGGAGGTGTGTGACGAAGAGGAAGAGCTGCAAAATATTAAGGTTCCTTGAGTGCTGCACCGCAGAATGCGACTTAGCTGATGGAGGCCAGGGGAAGACAAACACACACTGGCCTCGACGTTCGCTAGCCTCCATGGAAGGGCGGTAAGGCACAATTTCATTCAAAAGTCCTGCTACTTCGCCATGCTCGTGTGAATGCGCGGAGAATAGATTATCTCTCTACGAGACAGGATGACGTACACAATTGAAATGCTTACATGAGCTTTTGGTGCAATGCCTAGCAAGGGCCTACCTCCACTGCCGGCTTATTCGGTGGAGTCAAGTGCCAGTTTGCTCAACCAAACATAATAGAGAGTCCAATTTCTGTCATGCCATCTTCTTTGCCTAAGCTGCAGGAAAATCGTTCCTCTTTCTCTTATTGTCTGCATTGTAATGGCGAGGAGCAGCCAACTCACAAAAACTTATGAAATAGCCTCCTCCCAACAGCCACGCAATGGGCATTAAGGTGAGCACAAAAATCTAGAGGATCCAGATGTCGTGATATCGAGAGAGAAAGAAATCATGAATAGAGGGCAGAGCAAAAAAGTTCTGAGGTGAAACAGGCCCCGAGAAGCGGTCCTGTCTCGGAAAAAATGTGTGCAATTTTTCCTGCCTTTTCTTGTGGCTTGTTCAATGTGCAATTATCCGATTTTGCGTGCTTAGTGCTCGACTGATACATTGCCAATTCGTCCGCGCAGCCCCCAAAAGTTTTGCAACTCCATCCATTCAAAGACGACGACCTCCTTCTCTATTGACGGCTCTCGCAACCAAAACCGCAAGTCGAATTGTTTTGGCATAATCCCATCAGGCCTGTTGCAGGCTGATTTTTTTGTGGCACATACGGTACGAAGTACGGTACGAAGGTAGGAGCAAAGCGAGAGATCGAGACAACTTCATTGGCTTTGACGTCTCAACTGCGCATAGGGAGGAAATCGATCCAATTTCAAGGTCGCAGCGCTCATGTGCGTCCGTACGTACATGCGCCATTATTGCACATTGTGCACACTTCTGTACGTGGGTATCCGTGGCCATTTTCTCCTCACCAAATGCAGAGATATCCCGAAGAGCCTCGTCCCCGTTCGCCTCCGGCTCCAACAGGAGACTTCTGCGCTTGGATGAGACGCCATCGTAGCAGTGACGATCATCGCTCACTCCATCATTCTTCTGCTCGCTTGTTTTGGCGAATAATTCTCCTCCTGCCAGAAGCAAATCTGACAAATAGTGATACGTTGCTGGCCAAGCATGGCCCTGCCCCCTCCCCCAGAGGTTGAGCTACTTGACCTTGACCATGGTGGGTTGGTCGGTCCTCACATCTGAAAAGAGAAAGAAAAAAAGAGTTGTAATGTCGCAAAGTGCAGTCTTTCTCACTGAAGCCACACCAAGCCATCCATCTCGGACACCAGCAAATATCGTGTGAGCCAGTAATCAACTCCGGCAAAAAAAAGGAGGATGAAAAAAAACCCCTGAGTATGACATGTTGAGCACTTTGTTATTGTCGTCCTCAGTCCTGTTCGCCGCCTCATACAACTGTTTTGATTGCGCACTTTGTGGCCGAGCAAAGAAGAACCGCAGGAATCCTGTGCATTAAGAGGCCAACCACGCTTGTGTGTACGTGTGATCGCCACTTATACAACGAGATCCTTCACTGAGAGAGAGATGGATGAACTAAGTGAATCAAGCGCACGTCAGCTCGGCATAAAGCAAGTTCACTCTGTTTGACTGGAGCAAAAAATGTGAAGACATCAATTTCGATACGCCACAGTCGCCGTCTGACCTTGCTCTGTCCACGGAAAACCGATCAAACGATAATTAAGAGGGGCCCTCTGTAGTGGCGCCATCGCCACCGCCATCGCCAAAGCCATCACCAAAGCCATCGCCATCGCCACCGCCGCAGCCACAGACCGTCTCATCGTTATCAAAGTTCGCTCGGGCTGTCAGGAAAAATATTTGCCATAAAGTTTTATCGCATCAGATCAGCTAAAACCTTGCACTCCGGGGGAAGGACCACACAAGCACGCGCACACGACCGAAGAAGCTTGTGGGTTCTCCCTCTCTCCCTCTCCGGGTGAGACCCCGAGTACCCGAGGCAAGTGTCGAAGGACGAGATAAAGCAACGACAGGTGCGAGACGAAGCAAACGAAGCGCTGCTTCCTCTCGAAGTGGTGTCTGAGACGCAAGATGTAGTGGTGGAACTGCGTCTACACCACGTACAGTGACCGAAAAGAAAAAAAAATGTTCAAATGTTCGATGGGACATAATGAAGGGACACAATGGGGTTAACAAGACGTCCTTGAAGGAGAGAATAAAACTGGAAGAGGCATCGCACATATTTTTGCCTCACATTAGCCAGCTTGTGTTGAGTCGAGCCTTCAGTACAGCTCGCACAAAGTCACTGGGTACACAGACGTACGATGGAAATGACCTTAGCTCGGTCGACGACTTCGTGCGGCTGCAGAAAGGCTTCCTCACTCTGTACTACACGTACGAGTACGCAGGCGCCACCTTGTGCTACGTCTGTGCGTACAACTTCCAGTTTCCCTTCGCCTCTGTTTTCATTTGCAAAGCAGCATGACAGTTTAATCTCATTTGCAGACTGAGTGAGACCTTCGTCACTCATGCACACTTAGTTGCGTTCATTTTGCGCTGATGCATGACTTTGCACAGCTCTAAGTAGACAGCGAGAATGAAGTCTTCTTCATCAGTCCCTTGAAAGGGATGGATGAGTTAAGGATGGACTGATGGAGCCAGAGCCTCTGGAGGCAACCGACAGCACTGAAGATTGACAGGGACGGACGTATTTTTGTCCCCCTGTAGAGAACGTTTGTATCTGAGCCTCCATCAGACAGATTGAGAGTGAGTTGGGAGATACGAGATGTTACTGAGACTCATATTTCGGCTGGAATGAGGACCGCATGCGGTGCGTCTGTGTCCTTTTGTCTGTCTGTCTGTCTGTCTGTCTGTCTGTGTGCAACGACAACAGCAACAACGACAAAAAGACCCCTCTCATCTTATTCCACGCGGACAGTTTTGTCCCTGCCCTGAAATCAGGCCTGACATATGAATGCCTGAGTTTTGATGGATCGAAGCTCGCATGACTGGACGCTCAAAAGTGTGGTAGGTGGGCAAACAGGAGGAAGTAGCAGAAGACAGCCAGAGCAGACATTAGCCTTACTTGGTTGGCGCCCATTGCTATAATTTAGCTTCTGCCTTCTTCGAGTATCTAATAGGCCTTGAAGGGGCAAGAAGAAGGGTCTCTTTTAATAATGGGGAGAGAGGCCTCTACAGATCTTCCAACATGCATGTGCTACTAAAGGAAGAAAAGAGGAACTGCCACCATAACTCGTGCCCATTGTGCGAAATTTCGCCATCAATTACTCGGCCGAAAAAAGGGAGTCCCCCATTTCTGGGCCCCCAGAGGAGGAGGAGGGGATGAAACCCGTCGTCAGGTTGAACGGGGACTCATTAAATCACGTCCCTCTTCTATTGCAATTTGTACCCTCTTACTCAAACAAAGGCCCAGGGCCTTTTGGGGCCTGCTGCCCAGGGATGTCGCGCTGCTCCTGAGTGCTTTACTTGAGCATCATCGCACACTTTCTGTCCTTTCGCGTCCCACGCACGCGCGCACTAAACTCTGGTCAGTGTCAACGAATGCTCAGCCTCTTCTGGAGGAGGTCCAGATTACCCAGGGACACACGAATCATCATCCTTCTTTTTCTCCATCTCTTCAATGACTTTTTTTGCCGCGATCGTGGACTCATCACGGACACGATCCAGGAGAGGCAAGAAGTAGCAGCGAATTGGACATCACAGGGGGCGTCAATGGCGGTGTCCTTCTGGCTGGCGGCCGAATCCGATTGTTTGTGTTGCGCGCCCACGTAATTCGGCGGTCATAAATAAGTACAGCTGAGAAGATCTTTTGCAGGGAGGACGCGTTGCTGTGACGCGCGATTACCCTTGGGTCTGAGCAGTCTCAGGTCCGGGGAGGGTGAAGATGTCCCAGCCGGACTCCAACCCGGTCCAGGGCAACTCTGACCTTAATCTCCCCGGCCTCCTCTGCACATACAGAAGAGGCCTCCTGTTGCTCCGGTGCATAGCAGCAAGTTGCTCATCTGCTGCTGCTGCGCAACTTTTGTCCTGCGTGCACGCAGTCCAAGTTCGATTTGCGCAAAGGGTCAGCTCGATGATCTTGCAAAAAATTAAAAGTTGGTTCTTCACTGAAAAAAAGGCCTTCTTCAGCTGTGAAATCTGGCAAAAAGTGCAGCTTTTTGCACTGATCGCACTTGCAGAAATCGAATATATGCTACATAACAATGAGAGCCTAAAAACAATCTCCTGCTACACCTCCTGTTTTTTTCGCCAGTCATGGGGCGTACGAAGCCTTTGTCAGCAGTTTAATTACATGTGTACTAGGGATGTTAGTCGACTAAAGATAATTGCTACAAAGGTCTTGTTCGACTCAAGAAAGAATTAGTCTACTTAAATCAGCCATTGACAACTCGAGACTTTTGACACAGGAAATCGGTGCTCAGGGTTGCCACTTGGAAGAGGCATCTGCCCAGACTGTTCAGGGTTGGACATCCCTTCATCCGCGAGAGTCCGTTGAAGTCGAGGTTGAGGCAGTTTCAGCCCCCACTCGAGTAAGTTAACACCCCTACGTACGTGAACCGTTGGGAGTCGGCGAGGAAAGAACCCCAGAGCGTGAGTTGTTGGAGGATAAAATTGAGCCGGCCAATTTTTGCCACCGATAGTCACGACTGCCTTATAATTGTGATGCAAAGAATTGTTATTATGTACGGATTTTCTCCTTCTGTCGCGTCTTGACCTTGACGCGCAGTCGCTAATCTCTGGGGTAAGAGTTCCATTAAGGGGTGACGCTGGGGTTAATTCCGGTGGACTCGAACAACATCTCGACTTGGGCGACGTCGTCGTCGTCGTCGTCGTCGAGGTCTTCGTGCGTGCGTTGACGAGGTCGTCACGGCCACCATTAGGGCCATCCCCTCCCACCTCCCCAGCTCGGCTAATGAGGGGGACATCAACGTGGCATGCGTCATGCAGGCTTCTTCCTCATCCGCTTCACGCATTGGCAGCAGTTCACGTGCACCGACTGCCTCGTGACCCTGCTCTTCACCGACGACGGCAACGACGACCGCGAGTGGCGCACCACCTGACAAGTCTGGTTAGGGGCGGGCGGGGAGAATGCACCCAAATGTCAGCTGCGACTTTAGTGCGTGCGAGTTGGCGTGGCTGCTACTAACTAGGCGATGCATTTGATGCTGCATCTGTGTGGTAAGCAATTAAGCGCCCGCACCCCCCCCCCCAGCAGCCCCGGTGTGTATTAATGGCGGAATGAGAACACCCATGCAAAAAAGGCCTTGCAGCTTAAGACTGGGAGAGCGCCAAATCGTCTCGTGTTGGTCGGCCTCCCTGGGCCTGGACGTGCGTGTGCATCGCCGGAAAGGGGAAAAAGGGAGTAGTCAGCTTGCACCAAAAGCCGTCATTTCCCAAATTGTCTGCCCACTAAATTATTATTATTTTTCCTTCTTCCAACTCACTTATCGGGGAAGTCAGCAGGTAGCAGTTGGAATCGGAAGCGATTTCCCTCCTCCCAAAGATGGTTTTTGCGTCCTCATTTTCGGTAAACGACACTTTTTTTACGGACTCTAAAGGTTGACAGATACTCGTGGTAGCCGGAAGAATTGCAAGCTCAAAATCTCAGGCGAAAAAAAAAATGTTCCGCGAGTGAAATCATCGTCCTTCTGGGAGCTCAAATAAAAAAAAAAAAAGAGAACATAATTTGGTTTCGCTGTTGCAAAACTGCTGCAACAATCAATCTTTAAATTAGGCAAGAAGTTTTAGCTATTATTGATCTCATGCATCTGAGCGGCCTTTGGCGACCTTGGTCGGTCAACTTTGTTAAAGGACTGCGCGTGCACTCAAGTGCAGCTGGACGCAAAAAGACGCAGGATTGCACCGGCGCCTTCTTCACGGCTCATACGGTCCAGATAAGAATGTTTTAATTGGCAGTCAGATTCTGCACGCGATATGAGGGCGATCGAGGCGGAAGCCAAAACGCAGCAAAATCCGCTGAACAGGATCGGTTTCTCACCCATTTCCAGATCAAGAGGGAGGATTCGCAGCCTCCTGCGAGATGGATTTGCAAATTTTGCGCAACTTTTTGCAGCACCTACGCAGCTCTGTTATCATAATCATATGAGCGAAATCAACACTTTTCCTAAAGTCGTCTGGCTTCCAACACAAAGCATGTAAAGGGACTCTTGAAAAATGTTTCTTTCTTGAAAAATGACCCTATTTTTGAGTGAAGATGACTACTCGATTACTCGTCTCTGGTTCAGAACGTCCCCTTTGGTGGATGAACTTTTCAACGAGGACTCCTTGGACCAGCGTCCGCAGCTCCTCTCCGGGGCCTCCTTTGCAAGGCCGAAGTCCTTATTTGGCAGGTGCAGTCGAAAGAGTATTTGTCTCGGGTTCCACTTTGCATCCAGCCCCACGTAGATATCAATGTTGCCGGTGCATTTTGCAAAATTGCCCAAAATCAGATCCCCTTAGTTACTGTACAGTATGCACGCGTACGTGCGGCGCCCACAGCTTCTCCGGCGGAGCAGAGTTGCAAGGCATAGCAAGGCTTTTTGAATTAGGCCTCAAGTAGGCCCTTAAATTAGTTTCTTAGTAGTCCTTGATGCAGAAAAAGAGCCCTGAGAGCGTTTTCATTTTCTCGCCTCCTTTTTTTTCCACACGACGTCGACTGCTAAGTAGAACAAACATTTCAATTTCTCGTCTTCTCCAGGTAGAGGAAGCGAGAAAAGATCTCTTGGTTTCTTTTTCTTCTCCTTGTTGCATGTCAATGGTGTCGTGGAAGCTGTGGAAGCACCTGAAGCAGAAGAAGAGCGCGCCAGAGAGCGATTAAGACTCGTAGCCCTGGTGAAAGTCGGAAACTTTTGCTCTCATTTACATGTCTTCAATTTTGCGCGCGCGCGCGCACGCAGGAGAAAAGAGATCAACCTCACTCGGGTCTTCTTCTTGCTGGAGGAGAAGAAGACGTGTGTGATATGAGCCAAGAATGATGACTTCAGCCGCGTCAGCTTACGGTGACGTATGAGGAAGCCGAGTCAGAACAGTCTTTTTTTTTGGCACACACGTTAGGAGAAGGAAAGAGAGAAACAAGGGGGGGGGGAGTAAACAAAAGCAGAGACAATGAAGTTCTAAAACACTCGAGGAAATGAAACAATTGGCCTCCTCGTACAGTCGAATCTCGATGTAACGCACAATGTCCACGCTGCTGCTACTTCTCCACCTCAGTATGTGAATCCCGCTGCGTCAAATGGAGATTCGACTGTCCAGTACATGGACGTCCTGCATCCAGTGCTCTTGGCAAATGAGATGAAGCAATTGAACCCCCAACTGACATGACAACTACGGTGCGCGCGCGACCATTGGCGGCTTCTCAGCTATCCGTGGAGCTTAATTACAGCCCAGGTCTTTAGCGCGCGAAATTTATACCTGCGTCTGGGTCGTGAACATGGGGAAGAACCAATCCTCTTGACGTTATCAGAGCGATTTCGCCCGGAGATGACGCATGTTAAGTGGGGCGATTAAGCCGGAGGAAATGCCATAACGCGCGTAATCTAAGCGACTCTTTAGAACATTATTCGTGCCCTGAAGTACAGTTGTGTGTGTGTGTGTGTGCTGAGCCCATACGAGCCTCGTTAGGTGAGGCAGGAAAAGCGCAGAGTCATCGGTGATGCCATGTGATCCCGTTCTTCTTTGCCGAAAAGAAGGCCCACCACCCCTTTTTACAAAGACGGGTGGATTATGCCTCTCGTAGGCCTAGGGGCCCCCGTCCATTGCACTGAGGAAGAAGCAGATGATGAAACGTCGAAATTATCCAGGAATGTCATCGTCTGGGATGGAATGGAGGGGAAAAAAGCGGACGCAGTCACGAGAAATTCTTTCACAGGCTGACTCGGACTGTACAATAGTGCGTATCAATGGGATCACCCTTAAGGCCGCGCTCCAGGCGGCGTGGATGGAGTGGAAAAGGTCACACACAACACCTCCCTGCCAACCTGGCCAAGAGCAATTTACCTGAGATGTCAGATCATTATCACCTGGGCATGAAACGCATAAGGAGTGGCTGTTTTCTTGCAAAATAACCCCTCTTCTCTGGAGGCCTATAGAGGCCTGACTGCTACTGTGTGAGAGAAAGGGAACAAAAATCGCAGAGTTGCACCTGGAAGGGAAAAAATGGGCCTTAAGAAAGGAGGGGGGAAAAAAGCTGCCGGAGGTGCAAAATGTTCGTACGTTTTCGTAGCAGCTGCAGATGAGATGTCGGATTAGTTAAGAGCAGTTTAGTGATTGCTCCCCCACTCCACACAGGCGTCTATGGCACCTATGGTTAGTGCAATGCACTTGCACTTTGTGTGCGAAATCAGACGGACAAAAGGCCTCTGAAAGTGTTTGTCTGGCGCGAGGCAAGAGGGGCCCCCGGGGGCCTGCTGCTGTGCAACGTGCAGATGACGAGATAGCTTTTCCAAGCATTAGCAGCCCAGAGTACGTGGACGACGACTACAGCGCACGTACTGCACAGTACGTACGAACACGCGAAGTGAAGGTGAATCCGCCAAAAATGTGCGAAAATGTTCCTCTCCCACGTCTGACGCAACCGGACATTGGATTGCCTCTTTCCTCGATTTTGCTTTCATTAGCCACGTCAGACCCAGGCAGGGGGGGGGGCCCTGGCAGGCCCAGAATGTGCAATTCTTACCAGGCCTCTAATTATTCCTTCTTCCTCACCCTACTTTTTGTTTTTAAAATTCCGACCGGTGGCAAGAAAATTACTTTCTTCCAGCTATCTCAGCAATCTCGGGATTCCGGGCAAATGAAGAAGATGACGCAGCCGGAATCCGTCTCCAGATCCCCCAAAATGAGACCGACTGCGGATCATCACATCCACGTCTATGGATGGATGGAGCACAAAGTTCAGCGTCGCCCTGGAGAGCGCCGAATGCGCGTGGTCGGCGGTGACGTAACCGATCTTGTGCTCCATCCATCACCATAACTGTATTCACGGCGTGTCCTTGATCCGACCCTAAATGTACGAGGTTCCTCTTTCTGTTTCTTCCTTTTTGGAAACAGAGCGGTCGTTAAAATCACCTTTATGTAGTGGCCACAGTGCAGTGCAGCAGTGCAGTGCATAAAAAAAGGCTGCTGCAGTTGCTAGCTGAGCACAACGCGCTTCGCTTCCGTGTGTAATAAATAAGCCTTGATCGCTATCGCCCCGACATGTTTATTCCCTCGGAGCTGGAATTCCCTCAGTCGGGGAAGTGTACAAAGTTTCTAAAGTGATATTTATGGCTGTAACTGGGGAATTCCCAAGATGTAAAGATAGGGAGAGGCTCCTCTTTTGATATTTTGCATCGCTCCAACGCGCTGACAAATCCGTCTCCTTTGTTTTCTTCGGCTTTCAGGAAATCGCATCTCATCAGATAGTTGAAAGTCCTAAACTTGTCTCAACATCGCTCATGCTGTCTGTCTGTTTGTCAGTCCTCCCGCCTGCCCGCCTGCCCGCCAGCCTGTCAGCCTGCCAACCACCCTTGTGTCTCCACCAGACCAGAAAGCATTTTTACTGAGTCTTCTTCTTCTGGTTCTTTACGTTACAGGAGGTCCTCAGGCCAAGCATGTGGTAGCCAGCAACACAAGTGCATTTTTCTTTTAACGAGCTCTCAAGCACACACAAAAGAAACTTTTAGAGAGAAAATTTCCCCCTTTTTCCCCTCCCTGCAGTGAAGCATGGGTGTTTTTCATGGGCTTAAACACCTGGATCGTCTTCGTCCGTCTAAGCTCTGTCTGTGAAAGGGGCTGAGGTCGATCTCTTCACATCACTCCCTATAAAATATAAAAGTGCAGCCTCCACCAAAGAAGTGCAAAAAAAAAGGAGCTGGGCCCCAAAAAAACCCCTCGAGAGCACGTGAAGGCTGCAGCCCAGATGCAATTTTGCGCAAGTGCAAGAGCTTCGCCCACCGCACACAGAAAAATAAGACATGTCGGTCGCTCCAAGGCCGTGAACACAGGAAGCATTTTTTCTTTTTGCCTGACAAAACGCTGGATCAAAGTTTCTGCGAAGTGGCCTTATTATTGAGGGAGGTGGTGGCAAAAACTGTGCCTGTGAAGTAGCTCCACAAGTCCTTCTCCATCCTGCTCACACACGCCCCTCTCGTCATAATTATGGGGAGTTTTGCGTTCGTGATCGGACACTTTTTTGGCCAACTCTCGGCGTTTTGCGGCGCAGCTGCCGCTTGGGGCACGCAAAGCAACTTTACGCACCCATCACTTATTGGCCGGTGGCAAAAGCGATTCAATTTTCCTCTCCTTAGTCGCAACCCTTTCTTGAAGGCTCAATTAGGCGTCAACCAATAAAAGTGGCGCCTTCTTCTTTTGCATGTTGGCGGCGCTAAAAGTATTTCTTAGCGGAATAATCAGCCCTGCTCACGTGAGCACCCAAGTTCAATGCCGAGGAACTCTTGACCCCGTCCAGTCTGCTGGACAAGGACGCTCACAGGTGTCCAGCTTACTGGAGATTGGAGCCCAGGGAGATAAATTGCTCGAGCATCATATCATTTTGGCCCCAAATGGCGGCAAGCGAAAAGAAATCACGCGTGTGCGTGCTCAGCTTGGTCCGTCATCCAGACTGTTCAGGACTTCCTGGAGATAATCGAATCGGGTGACAAAAGTCCATTTTTCTCCCGTCAAATTGTGCCTTGTGTGAGGTCATGATAATGGCGTTAAGTACGTTTTTCCTTGGTATGCATGAGACTCCACAGAGAGAGAGATGAGTTTGGCGCATGACTGTGCAACGTTTCAAACCCGACGTCCGTCGGCGGTAACAGCACAAAAGATTATAAGAGACCCGGGCCAAAGCTTAGTATAGAAGTCTTTCTCTGCAAGCTTCTCTTATTTCTTTCTTCTTCAATCTTCCGTCAAGGTTGGAGCGCAACAGGTGAGAAAATGAGGGAAAGATTGCCAAAAATAAAGGCGGGGAAGAATAATGAACAACAGCAGTGAAGTCTGGAACAAAAGGAGACCTCGGACAGGCGCGGCTCCGACGCGTGCAACGTGTCTTCCCCGGCTTTCTCGGGCCACGAGGAAGGAATTGTATGCTGCGCCACCCCGAGCCGAGCCCGAGTCCAACACCTTTGGGATACGACGTCCACGAAGGTTAAGTGAATTCAATGACAGTCGGAGTTAGTGATAGAATGAGCAATCAGCCCGCCAGGGTAAAAAAAATCACTCACGCATCGATAAACAGATTAGCAACACACGTCTGGCTTCGGCATCAACCTCTCACAGCTTTGCTGACCCACTCGATTATTGTCATTGTCAGGGGGGCCTTTTTTGCTGCCAATTCTCGAAGAATTCATGCATGGAGGGAGTACTAATGGCGTGCATGAGGACGACGAAGGACCTTCTTGTAATGCTCAGCCAGGCGTCGTCATTTCTGCCAGGATCTATTTGCAATTGCCTTGACCACGCGTTCGAGTTTCTGCACGTGAGCAAATGCAAAGGCGCATATTTGCTTGTCCTTCTTTTCCTCAGAGGAGGACAACACACAAAAAAAACCGCACATCCAAGGCAGCATCAAAGGTCAGCCATCACTTATTGAGAGCGTTTCTTCTTCGGACCCACAAAAGGAGGTACTTGTGAGCGTGTCACAAGGACCTCACGCTCCAGAAGGTCTCGTCATGTCTCAGCCACGTGCGAACTTCGCACATGAGGGCGACGCCGGCCGCGTCGGGGGCGCAGAAGTGAGTGGCGGCAGCGCCAGAGAGACCTGAGCCGTGAACAAAGCAGATCTCGACGCTTTCTTTCTCAATCTGTAGCAGCTCCAGCCCCAATTTCAGCTTACAATTTCTCTCACTCTCGCGCATGCGTGCGCGTGCGTGCGCGTGCGTGCGTGCGTGTGCCGAGCGGCAAAAAATTCCGCGAAAAGGATTCATGGCAGAAGAGTGGAAACTTATTTATGCCAGCCACGAGGAAACGTCTGCTCTCTTAAGAAAGGGTTAATTTTGGTCGTGCCAAGAATATCTTCAGAACGAACAAAGTCTCTCTTTTTGCAGGGAAATGCAGCCGCCCATTTTTTTGGGTGGTGGCACCTACATAAAAGGGCTTTTTCTTTCTCTTTTTCCCGCCCATGACACGTAAGCAGACTGTGATGTATGGCCCAGAAAGGAGGAGGATGCGCACTGTTCTACCATGTGCACACAGCTCTATCTATAGAAGTACAGAACGTTATGCTCTGAGGAGTATGTGGACACCGAATGAGAAAGGAGCATCGCATGAGCATAACTCATCATGTTATTGCGTGCCTTTGCATCAATTTGGCGCAGTTCTGGACCTCCAATGCCAAAAAAGGGGCAGACTTGAGTTAGAAACCAAGGTCTGGGAAAACTAAGTGAACTCACACAAAGATACAATTTAGTAGATGATTCCACTCAAAAAGCCTGAAATTTAGCTCCGAGTTATGGTATTATTTTCGCCCTCGCTAACCCGGCGGAGGAGAATAACTGAAGAGTCCCTGTCTCTTTTTAGTACGTACCGACCCACGTAGGTCGTGCCTGCCCAAGAAGGCGCAGACTTTTCAAGCTCTGGTCGTTCCCAGCACGTTGCATTCATTTAATATTCTCGCCTAATTACGGTAATTTGGCCCAGCTTCCGCCAGGCGGACAGGTGCAGAGAGAGAAAGACCTGTGCTAAATGCAGCGCTTTTCTCTGCCTGCTCCAGCCTCAAAACGCTACATCTCCATCTCTGTTGGTGCAATCATCATGACATACACTCGGGGTCAAAAGTTTGGGTCCGGGATAGAAAAAAAACAAAGAGTAATGGTTACTCCTATTCAGTACGAGTAAAAGGCGAGCCGTAAAGGCCCATATTTAGGCCCAATGGCCTCGCTGACTGCCGGCATCCAGAGTGCTGACAGATATTTTGCCAAATAGGAGGTATGATATGGTAATGCCAAAATGAGGGGGGTCAAAAGTTTGGATACAACGCTCTGGCGGGAGCTCACAGCAGATTCGGCGGGAGGAGAAGTACTTGCTTTGTGCCTTCTCACCAGCTCATTCCTCTTTAGTGTGTTAAGAGAAAAAGTCACTAGAAGAACAATTGTGGCTTTCAAGTTCTGCAACCACCTCACCCACTGCGCAGCCACGTTCGCGGAGGCCGCGACCTCGCTCATCCGGAACCCATCGATCGATCGAGCGATCGATGACTTTGGGGCCAAAGCTTAGAGAAAGTGAGACGCTTTTTCTGCCCGATTTTCCCTCGCGTTTTCTTGACCACCGCCAGCCAGGTTCTTTTCTAATCACGCGAGTTCATTTTTTCCGCTTTCCTCTCCGGCCGGACGCCCACATGGCAGAGGTGATGACTTATGCGCCCCTGGTCAAGCCCGTGCAGAAATGCTCCGTCTCCCGCACGCACGGCCTCAGCGCAGAGCAGTGCGGTACAGTGCGGAGCACATGTGTACTATGTACGTGGGAGAGATCAAGCGGTCGGTGATGGACCCAAATTGCCCCCCCCCTCCTACAACTTTTCCCCCTTTCCTCCGTTTGTCCCACGTTCGTCTCCAGAGGTCAAGAAAAGTATCTCGCGCGCGCACGCGATTATTACACACAAAGAGGGGAAAATCTCTTTGTCGCACGTACGATAAAAAAATCCCTCAAATTGGACCGAGTTTCACATCCCATCCGTGAGGGAAGGGGGGGGGGAGAATGATGTAGTATCGTGTCTGAGAGAAAGAGGTCACTGTCCAAACTGCACGAACGTTTTTTCTTCTGCTTGAGAATGCGAGTGTTTGCACACTGTTTAAGTCCGCACTCAATTTGTAGGCTGGGAGTCCCACAACATTGCACAAGTCAGCCAATTGTAATTGCCCCCCTTTCCAAAGCCACTTCCTCGTTTAAATAATTGTTCTCTTTAGGGGGGAGAGGCAGAGAAACAATAAATTCTGCCTTGACACATTCTTCTTGGGCCTTGTCTACCTTTTATTGGCGCCCTTCTACAAAGGACTCTCCCATTAGGCCTTGTAGTCAATAACCTTCGGCATCCAGTGTTCCGGATGTCTAAAACGCGACCCAGTCAGTCAGTCAGCCAGAGAAAACAAAGCTCCGGCTCAGATGATGAACAGATACCCCAGCAGCAGATTAACATGGCTTAGAGTGTCTGAGTTATGAAGCAAGCGCTGATTCATTTCTCTCTCCTGAGCATAATGCCTGAATTACACAGTCTCTCCCGTAAATGTGAATGAGAAAACATTAAGCTCCCTAACGTGAGGTAAATGTTAAGCATGCGTTTCTCTGCGTCACACCACACCCACCGTCCATCTGTACTGCATAAGTACATACCGTTGGTGTAGACCCACAGGTCCAAGTCAAGGTCTGAGTAACTTAACATGAAAGTGTGTACAAATTACGCTCCATTTAGCACGCAAAAGGGAGATGCAAGAGTCCTCATTAAAGTCACTTTTATCCTCTAAAACGGTGGCATCAGGGAGGGAGGGAGGGAGGGAGGGAGGGGCCTTCTACTTGTGAGGGCCTTAGCATAAATGAAATCCCGCCAGTTCTCTGGGCCGCGCCAAGATCCGTCCTGATGCGATTTCTTTTTGTCACGAGCTCCTTGCGTACACTTTGCCATATATCGCCCCCCTGGAATGCGGCTTCCAGGGGGGAGGGGGGGGCGAAGGGGGTTATGGTGCCAGAGGAGGCCTCCGCCTCTGCCCCTGATGCCGCCGCTGCTGCTGCTCCGAATAAAAAGCCAATCAAGTGGAGGAGGCAACCGTAAAAGGGTTTAGGCTCAGACACCTCTTCTCACTCGGACAAGCACGCGAAATGGTTTTCGCTCTCTTTTTCCCCTTCATGCAAATGGGCACCGTCCGTCTGCGCGCGCATGTGTGCTTCTGGCGAAAGTTTCTTGTACCCGCACACGCTCACATCCGGCATTAAGGCCTCAATGGGCTTCTCCTCTTCCTACGGGAGGAGGGAGGAATGCAGCCAGATCAGTCAACTGAGCCGGCGTGACATATGCGCTTTGTGTGCAAATCGACGAGCATTTCCTACTGCACAAATTGGGTTGACTGAGTACAATCATTTGCAACACAAGCCCGGATAGGACAGTCAACCATTTAGCTTTTACAGACCTCCATTTAGCATCGTAAACTCAATCAGTTCTACTCATTTCGCATCCCTGTTTGGGCAGGAGTGGAAGTAAAGTCATTTTTTTTCATTACGTTATTTCTCCTATCTCTCTTTGCAGCTGACGATAGCGCAGTGCTGACGTTAAAGTCACCCGGAATAAGACAAAGGATGAGATGTTCATTGTTATTTGTTTACTTGCTTATCGCGGACATCGTGTGAGCCACGTTCAACGCGCACAGGTGCACACGCTCTCGTGGCTCCACCATTGACAGCTGTGATCCTTGTCAGTCCTGTCTGCTATCTCTGTTACATTGATCGCTGCATTTCCAGTGGTGCACACATAAGTTACGTCCAGCTTTTTTGTTCTTTTTTTTCACTCAACGCAAACAAACAGTGTAGGAGCTCGACTGAGTGACCAGGCAAGGTACAACTGCCAACAATGAATTTAGGCACCACAGGGTGGTCCATTAGCAGCCGTCCAGACTGCCAGCGCCGGGGCCTCCCCCCCATTCGCAGATTCACCGCCCCTAGGGGGGTCTGGAGTTCTGGCAGACAGCGAGAATCCAACAGTTTAGTTCTGACACATGGAGGCAGTAACAAGTGCCCCGGGGGCAGGCGAGCCGATGACACAAGTAGAGGGATGCGTCCGCGACCAAGCCAACCGGCTTCGCACCCAGTCAAGCCCGGCCTTGATACCTCAACGCTCCTTCTACCACTACTGTGAGCTATAAATCGTCTAATGAAATTCCTGAAGAGAGCTCATCCAAAGTACGGATATGTGACCTTTGCCACACATTCGACGCAAAGCCCACGTGAATAATTCACACACCCTTGGAGGTTTCTCTCTGTTAATTGCGCCACCAAGGAGAAAAATAATTACGGACGGACGGACGAACCTTGGGTGTTCGATCTCGTGACAGAAGGACAGAATGGGCAGGTCCTGCCGGCAGTACAGCTTTTGGGCATCCTTGTGTCGTCGTCGTCGTCGTCGTCGTCGTCGTCGTCGTCGTCGTCGTCGTCGTCGTCGTCGTCGTCGTCGTCGTCGTCGTCGTCGTCGTCGTCGTCGTCGTCGTCGTCGTCGCCGTCGTCGCCAGCAGCAGCCGCAACAATATTAAAGAAATTGTCTGGTGCCTCAATGACAAATGAGCCACGCTAATGGAATAAATTGAGCAGCAGCGCGTGCTCCAACTGCTTGGCGACCGCCCAGGAGAACTACGTGTTGGACGGGGTGTCGCCTCCCGCCCCGACTAGACAACTATCGCCGTCATCATCACACACACGTTGCAGGGATTTTTTTTTTCTGTGCGAGAACGAACTACACGGACTTGGAGATGGAATGGGACGATGTTTTTTCTTCCCATTGAGAATTCTGTCAGGCTGCGATCATGGCGAAAGTCAGAAATCCTTTGTGAAGCTGTGTTCCGGGTGACACGACGAGAAACCAGGGTCTGAAGTGATACATAGCTTATCATGAGTGGGTTTCTTCGTGGTGTGTAGGGAGATTCTCTCGATTATGGAGGACCTGGTGCGTGCCATGATAAGGCCATAACAAATATAACTTGCACTTGGGACGATGCACGAGTGTGCATTTAGCATTCAACATTAACAAATAAAGGCCTGTGTCTGCAACATGCATGCAAATATACGCACACATGCCTTCACAGAGCAAAATGGTGGCACGGCGCCTGTTTGTCTCGGTGAGTCTCAGTCGAGTCCCTAATGAAAAGGACCTTTTATCAGTGCACTTTTATTATGACTGGTGCTCATGCGTGCGTGACAATGAGAGGTTAGAACCATAACCCACTCCTACGACACCATTATCTTCATGCTTCATCGCCGACGTTAAGAGAAGAAAAAAAAAGTTTTATCAGAGAAGAAGACTTGTGGACTAACGCAGAGATTGGATTTCGAATTTATTATGCCTGATTTTTGTTCCACTGGCGTCGTGATACCAGCCCTAAATCACGTAATTCGGGTCACGCTCTGACGGCAATTGAGAAATCGAAGTGGAACCAAAAAAGCCCCGGGAGCTCCCTTTTGTTCGGAGTCTTGTACGTACGTCCTCGTTCACGCAGGGGAGGATTCGAGTCTCTTCGTTCAATGGCAGCAAAGTGAATTCTCCATCAGTTGACCTCAATTTCGGAGCACGCAAAAGCTCCTTACGTTGAAGAAGAGGCGGGAAATGAAGCAGAAGAGACTTGTCTTGTACCAAGCACCAGGTGCGGGTCTCGCACTGGTGAGAGCGAGCGGTTGGTGGATTAGTGCTGGAAAGGATTCGAATCTGATTTTCAATCCTTGCCAGGTTCGTTCAAGATTCAGGGTCGTAGCTTCAAGGATTCTCCAGCGATCCAGATCTAACAGTCACGGATTCGAGTCTGACGATGATCGTGTAAATGCTTGGCAGTAAACAGTCCGGCAGACAGCAGCGGTGACTTTTGAGCAGATTTGGCACAGTGTCCGGGTGCCAGAGTTGCTACCGCCGGTGACGACACGTCTTGCCGGACAGCCACAGTGTCTGAGCATTCCTTGGCTATCGCTTGGCAACCTCTTAATTCTCCTCTGGAGAAAGATACGATTGGTATTCGATTTAAATTGGATTCGATTTAGATTTCGATCAGATTCAGTGTCAAAGAATCGCAGGCTGATTCAGATTCGAAACACTCGTTATTCGATTCAGATTCAGGATTCGCCTCTTAGTGATTCGACCCAGCTCTAGTCGGGCAGTGAAAACACAGTCGACGACGAAGGAGACGCGATTTTGCCGTCTTTTTGTGTCAGAGAAGAAAGTAGAGATTTCTCTCATTCTTCTTCCCATTCTGTCTACGTGTAATCTCGAGCAACAATCATTGATTACGCCTTATTAGTTTTTCCTTTAAGCCTTTTTTTTTTCTCCCTCCGATGATAAGTAGTACTCACGTTCATAACTAGCTTGAAGCGGCGGAGCAAAGGTCGCGAATTAACTGCGTTTCGCCTGTTTCTTTGTGTGGTTTTCTCTTTCCATCCTGAATCGTAAAGAAGTGGGATGTTTGGGTCTCAGAAGAAGTGACTGCTGCTCCATCTGCATTGACGGCTCGCCGTCGTAAGTCAGGACGAGCGCCTGCTACTGCAGCCACCGGTGGCGGAAGGACAGGAGCGAGTGCGCCTGTCTGCGGGGCAACCCGGAGTGCACCTCTCCGAGTGGGTGCAGAAGTACCCGTGCAAGTACAGCCAGTGCAGGCGCACGCATCAGGGAGGACAAAGACTTCATTTCCGTTCAAGCTCTTCTTTCTCTCTAACGAAATTAGGACAGCAACAACGACTCAGCTCATCAGTCATGTCACTGTCTGACTTGCATGTCAGTCAGTGCAGGCTTCACCTAAGGACCAGAGGGAGAGGAAAAAGGGGTGAAGAGAAAAAGACAAAACTGAACATGGTGGTAATTATGATTAGCTCGGGCTCTGCTGACAAATTGAGAAAGACCTCATTTGTGGGAGGACCCGTTTTCAACCCTTTCTCTCGCCTGTTCAGAGCAATAAGATCCGGAAAGGAAGATACCTACAGGGTCATTCAAAAGACGGTGGCGATGCCAGTTATGTCATGGTAACAAATGTCAGCTGATATATTCAACTGTGTTGATGCCTTTTAGGAATTTTGGGTGCTCTTGCATCAGTGCCATTCGTCATTTTGGCTCGCCTCCCTGCAAGCCTCCTTTGCGGAGGACCCCACCTCTGAGGCCGCCATCATACATCTGCTTCTAATTGCCTGTATAATGTTATATTTTTGAAAACAGTTCAGTCACACCCTCAAATTTAGCCGAAAATTGGAGCCCTTTAAGCCTTCCAGCCACTGCAATTTGTTTTGAAAAAAAAAACGTTAAGCTACTTTTGAATGGCATTGTCCATACGTAAGTCATAGATTCGCATGACCCACGTTTCTACTGTCTCATTCCCCCGTAGAGAGTAAACGCACTCGGTTGGGCCGTCACGTCTTAACCATCAACCATTGCCATTGGCTGGACCAAAAATGCTGCTAACAAGTGCATCGATCCAGTACTGACTGACTAGACGACATCCCTCGAAGGCACTTTTCATGACGATCGTGACTTGTTGCGACAATTATAACTTGTTATAACAATTATAACTTGTTATGACAATTAGAACTTGTTATGACAATGAAGAGTGATGACAATTATGACTTATGGTTCGCCAAAAAAAAGGTGATTTTGTCATTGACGGCTCATACCACCGCAGTGCAGTGGATGTTATTTTCTGCGATTGGCATGACACAGTTCATGACCTAGCGAATTAATCTTGCTCCCGAGGTCCCTCACTCTTCTCTCCAGCTGGTTTTTATTGTACTTTGGAGCCAGTATTTGGCATCCTCGCTTCTGCCATCTCTTACCGTCACTTTCGACTGACCCCGAGGACACAGATGTGGATCATTGTACTGACCTATGAGGATCATTCAGGCGTACAATAAACTACTCTCTCTTTTTTTTCATTCATGTGACAGCCCTTGGCTGTGTCAAGTACTTTAAACCTTTGCAAACAATTTTCATCACTTCATAGCAGAATGAGAGAGACCACAAGCAATTTGCAAGAAGTGTCCTTCTTCACGTTTTAGGACATATCAGGTCTTCATGGAGGACAAAAGCTTCTCTCTTCGGGGGCTCAAGTTGATAGCGTGACACCAATCATTGATCCTGACGGACAACGTGGCTAACAAGTGTAAAAAGGTTCTCCCCGATCAAGATCTCATGTCCCACGTGCATTTTCTGGTATAAAAAGAGACGGTTTCGCCAAAAGGGTTGTTGCATTTTGTGCAAAATGTTGTTGCCTAAAAGGAACAATGAAAAGACATTTTTTGCCCTTCTCGGAGTGGAATCGCCAACTTTCTCTGCTACATGGATCATGATTCATTAAGGCTGAATATGACACGATTCGGAGAGATCATGGATTAATTTGTCAAGCAGTCATTGTAATCAATGGCCATCAAATTAAAATTGCGATTCTGTCCTTAGTGCAAAATCGACTGTGATGCTTTGCCTGGTCAGTGAAATTGGTCAGGAGAAGTAAGATGTGTATCAAGCGTTATGTTGACTCACTAAAAGTCTTAATATGCACGTTTCAGATCCACTCATGTAGCAGAGAAAGTTAATGATTTCCCTGGGAAAACGGTCCAAAATGAAGCTTTTGTTTGCTAGAGGCTCTTGGAGCACCATAGAAGTGTTCGCTTGACGTTTCTATGCAGATTTCTTCCTTTAAAAAAAAGGACTTTTTTTTAATTGTTGATTTTTTTAAAAAAAAAATGTTTCTACAAAAATGTGACTTGTCAACTTTGGAGCAGGATTGAGTGGTCTTCGATTTCAATTTGACGTAAAAAGTCCCTTGATACACTCAGTGGTCCTTGTGCTATTCACAGGTTTTTTGGACTTTACCGACATAAAATAGGAATCAACTTCTGAAATATGATCACAATTTTTTTGTACTTCGTGACCTTCAGGGCGGTAGTCGATACTTCCACAATATTCTCGAATACTCAGTATTGCGCTAGTGTCGAAGCCACCAAGCAGCCATCAGTTTTCTTCTCTTTTTTTATTTAAAAAAAAAATCGTAGTTGATTTTTGCCGCAAAAACTTTACAATTATGATCCATACCATAAAATGAAACCAAATTTCTGCCGGAAGATGTGTTGTTGCCTTTGCCGCTGCACACAGAATTGCACACTTAGGTGTCACTTACAAAGTTTGTAATGTCCTAATATATTCCTTTGAGCCCTAGTAGACCTTACTCAATAAATTGGGCGCCACTGGACAGCCAGACAGAGAGCAGCAGTTTTATCCCTTTGTTCTCAATCTCCGGACAGCATTAATCCACTGCCTACGTAGACGGCTGAAGCGATAAAAATGCGCCAGCCGGGTCAAAATCGGGGCGAAGAGGAACAAATCGACACGTCCAACTTGAACTCCTGACTCGACTCATGCACGGCGAAGACCTCCACCGTCGTGATGAGAGAGGAAACCAGCGCAGACGGACAATTATTGCCGCCACTCCGTGATGCGTCAATTTTGCACGGGTGCTCGCATTTGGCGAATGGAGCTTTCGCGATAGCATCTCTCTCTTTCTGTCGGGATTAATTGTCTGCGCAGTGATACTTTTAGCCTGCGCAGGATGCGAATGCAGGCGGAGGGGGGAAAATGAACAAAAAGGTGGGGAAGAAGAAGCAAATTTTGCGGTGCTTCAACCTCTGTCTGGAGTTATTAAAGACCGGGTGGAGAAAAAAAAAGTGCAGGTGGAAACGGCGTTTTTATGTCCACCTAATTTCCCCCCCCCCCCCCCACCTTTGACGTGATTATCAGTTCCGTATTATTGAGAACTCTTCTTCCTGTGCCAAAATTAGGCGAGCAAAAGGTTTTGCACCTCCGGGAGCTTCCTGTGTCGCTGGCTTTTTTTGTTCTGGCCACCGACTCCTTTTTTTGGGGCTTATCCCTACGAATCTTTTACGCTCCCGCACGAAGAAAGTGGACAAAAAAAACCCAAAGCCAAAGCTGAGACTTCTCGTTTGTCACTGCTCCAGAGCCCGGCAACATCTCTGCTGGAGTCAGCGAAGTCGTTGCCAGAAAAACGTTGAAGAGGAGCAAAAATGTAGGCAAACTTACCTTTGTCAGACGTGCACGGGAAGCGGCACCGAGATGAAGAAGGAGTCAAAATAGTTGGTTTTTTCTTCTTCTTCCCCCAAAATCCTTGATATTTTCCTTCCGTCACGTCCTCTTTTCTCCTCCCATCAGATTTGCTTATTTTTGTAGCAACATCTCATTTTTGCTGGGGGGGGGGGGGGAAAATTAGGGTTAGTTTAAGATGTTAACTCCACTTATGGTTGATGAGGTGCCGGTTAACTAAGTATAAGTAGGAGAAAGGT
>JAAUXU010157642.1_pt1 | contig 35143 bp, 37 predicted proteins | sample 7278151 | NCBI WGS metagenome assembly JAAUXU01 (sample SAMN14350113, study PRJNA611818) | marine sediment metagenome | isolation source: surface marine sediment (1.8m) | place: French Polynesia: Moorea | collected 2018-08 | reverse complement strand
GAAGAAGAGCTGCGAAGAGGCTGAGCAAAGAGACAAAAACTCCTTCTGCTCGGCCATCTTTGAGCCTGCTGTCGGTCTCAGGTTTTAGCAGTTACATCAGGCGTTCCAACTAAAGCACTGACACATCTTGTTGTTCAGCCAGAGTGATCAGACGAAGAGTCACAAAATGGTTGATTCGGTGCGACTGCCCAAGAGTGATCCTCTTCACCACAATCCTGGATTCCACAGCTGGCACGGGGTAAGAGAGCAATAAGCTGAAAATCTTTCAATCTTCTGCATTCTCTCAGACTAGGAGACCTGCAGACTAGATCTGCAGGCCAGCAGTGCTGCTTGTACATCTTGCGGCCTGTTATTACAAGGATGAATGACAAACTCTTTCGTGCGTGCACTGGGACAAAAATTGACTTCAGGATTGGCAGAGAGGGTTGCAACCAAAAGGTACAAATCACAGCGCTACACAGCACCTTGTAAATTTCCAACTAACCTACTTCTGTGCCGATTTGCAAAACATTTTGCAAGAACAGCAAAACTGTCACAAGAGAGGTGCAGATCTAAATTAGCACTATGCACCATTGCTTACAGTGTGAGCAAAATGTATTCACAATCTCACAGTAAGCAACTTGCATTGAAGAAAAATGGAAAGTTGTGGTGCTGGCTTTGATTCGCAGTCAGTGACACTATTTTACGGTGCTGATTTCAGTCATGCAGGTGAAAGTCATTGTGCTAAATTCAGGCAGGACAGTTTTGTCACGGACCGAGACATTGTTTGTTTGGAAACCTGTGGTTTCCTACCTACCTGTGGTTTGACATTTTATCATGACATATGGTCTTTGGACCTTCACTGAGGGTAAGAGTTCCCAATAACAGTTGCTCACTGACAAAGCCCAATGGACTGAATGTAGCGTTCACGGGCCCCTCAAAGCCTCACATGAAGTTGCCAATTCTGACCAAGACTTATATGGATCCACTCCTCAAGTCACCTGAGAAAGATCTCTACATAAAGTTGGTCTGCCGACTATTGTCAAACATTTTGTTTATCTGCAATTCGCAACCGTTCTTGCCATTTATTGACTGTTGCCATCCTAATTTGACCAAAAGACCACTGGAAAGGTTATGCTTACGTAATGTACATGATAAAAGTGTCTTGTGGCTCTGAGTGAAACGTGTGGATCTCGCTTCCCCCATCCGAGATCTCCCATCCCGCTTCTTTCACAAATTGTCGAACACCCTTATCTGGGAACAAATGCCTCAGCTCTTGCCATCATACCAAAATTCTGAGTGGGAAAGAATGACTTCATTCCAATGTCAAGATCCCACCGCTGTCAGATATATTTCTTCCAGGACTTTCTATGACTGAACACCGTCCATATTTTTCGAGACATATCCAAGTCAAAATCAATCATCATCGTCCATCAAGAAAGTCACCTTCATGGAAATCTCACTCATAAAAGGCTTTACTTCCCCAGCAAATGTAGCAAGAAGCCGTTTGATGAAGCAAAGCCCTTGATTCACTGGTTGCAAAGGAAGGAAACAAGTTTAATGATATGCTATTAAAGTACTAGACATGGGAAATCTTTTAAGTCGACTGATGAGCGGCAAAGCCCTAATTGCTTAGGTTAGCAAAACCTTAATGATGATGATGATGAAGGCTGATGATATGAGCAGTTGTAACTACATTCATTGTTCATTTCTTGCTACAGAAAGTGGTTGCAACTGAGCATGCTCACGTGGCTTGCATTAATGGTGCAAAGTAAATATGAAAATTGTCGGATCTTCTCAGGGTTCCTGGCCCTGGGGAGGTGGCCTTTTCTTAAATCCTTCATGTTCTCTTTCTTTCGTGGCCTTAGCTACATCACTTACTGATGCTACAGACACACAGCTGAAGAATAAAAGACTCCATCCTGCTTGCTCATCCAAATAAGATCTTGTTCAATGAAGAACAGCAAGTGCACACATGAAGTATGTCAGCATGCCTGAGAGACTCGTGGTCGTCAATAACCCTAACCGCACTCAAGTTACCATTATTGTGTGTACACGCCTCATGCAGTACATTTACTGTATACGTATGGGGGGGGGGGAAGGTAAGAGAAAAAGCACGCATCTGTGGCAGTGAAAAAGAACCATATATAAGTGCATCTGTCCGTATGAAATGACTTCCGGCCCAGCGCTTCTTTGAAGAAGGGTGGAAGAAACTTGTGCGGAACATTTGCTAATGTTGCTCTTTTGTTCGCTCCAGACGTTGTTTGATGGTGTGTTTTCCTTCCAGCTTGGGCAGGATCCTTCCTTCAGCAGCCCTCAGCAGACTGGTTATTTTCGGGCTAGCACCTCCAGAGGATCCATAAGAAAGATGCTGCCTCAGACACCAGGTAAATGAACAGTTCGCATAACATTGAGTCCTTAAAAAAGTGTGTGGCGGCAAAGTGGTTTTCCCTGCTTGCTCCGTGTTTTGTGGTGCGCAGAACTTTCTTCACACTTTCTACACGTGTGAAGGAAGTTTTTGAGCCTCCAGATTTGAACAAGTTCAGTATTACGTTGACAGGTGGACCTTGCAATCTATTTGCTGTTGAATAGCCTAACTATTTTCGATGAAAATGAAAAAGACCCGACTCACTACCTGCATGAAATTATATACACTCGTTTAAAGGTATCCTACACCTGTACTTTTATGCAACAACCAGCTCTAGTGGTCTCGAGTCACGTCTCTTTCAACCACCAGCTCGAGTCACGACTCCCTGGTCTGGCTGTTTCTCACTGGATTGCGACGTGTTTCAGTGGGAGGTTTGAATGCACGGTTCGTCACTCAAAAGCCTGCCCTGAAACCCATTGAAAGTTGGTGCACATCTACATACACACCAGGCACACCTGAATGCATCACATGCACACAGCATCAAGGGCGCCGAGTAAAATGGTGTTGACTGACAGAAAACGCTGAATTTTTATTAGGATAGGATCGAGTTAGCAGTAAACGAGGAAGTGCAGTAAAGGCACTTTTGAAAATTTCCACAATGGATGGTAGAAGTTCAACTTCAAGCCCAGTCAATTTGGACACAGAGAAGAAGCTTTGGTGAAGATCTTCCCGCCTCATGCTGTAGATGGCAAGTATGCAGCGGCACACCCGGTGCAATATGTTCCATGTATGCAGACATGGACACCCAGATGAGCCTCTCCGCCAAGATGATCGACCGGCGCACCTGCACTCCAAGGGGTAACCACAGCTACGGCCCCTTCTTCCTAGAATACTCCCTCCTAGCCGAGTACAATCTGCTGCAGAGGCAAAAAATGCCGGGAGTCTACGTCATTCCATCTGCCAGATCGCCACTCTGTGAGTTCACACTTATCATTGCCCCTGTAACGTGTACTTCTAGCATATCATATGATCCAATGCTCAACTCTCAAGCTTGTTGATGTTGACTCTATCTTAGGCTGGTTTGGCATCCTCTTTGTGCGTCAAGGTATCTACCAGGAGGGTATCTTCCGCTTCAAGTTGCACATCCCCGAAAACTTTCCAGACGGTGACTGTCCCGTAAGTCATGAGCATGACTCAATAGGCAGAAGCTTCGTCCGTGCTACCTTACTACATTAGAATAAGAATGTCCACTCTTCTCACTTCTGTCACAGTACAGTGACAAGACTTCCAGCTCAGGACTGTCAGCAGAAGTTACTGTTAGCCAGTAAGAGCAGTGCTCCAGTTGGAGAGGTCTGATGAATTCAATTCTCGACTGTATACCTACACTGAAGTTGTCTTTACACACATGAGCAAGTGTGAAACTTGGAACTATGCAATTTCAGCGCCTTTTCTTTGACCACCCTGTGTTCCACCCAATGGTGGACCCCAGAAGCCATGAGCTGGATCTTCTGCGTGGCTTTCACAAGTGGAAGCGGAATGTGAACCACATTTGGCAGATTCTACTCTATGCCAGGAGGATCTTCTACAAGATTGACGCCAGGGCGTCAGTCAACAGAGAGGCAGCCCAGCTGTGAGTTCAAGACCCAAAGACTGTGTAATATACCTACTGTAAATCCGTGGGCACCACGTTCACTGATGCACCGCATAACTCACCATATTTTGACAGATACGAAGGGAATCCAGATGCTTTTCTCGCTCGGGCACAGGTATGTGTGGCTGAGTGGAAGGGCCGTCGATTTGATCGCCCAGCGTCTCAGCAGGACGCTGAAGATCCCCACTACCTCGTCTTCTCCCCCTTCGACCCGGATACCCACGGACCCATCATCAAGGCTATGGTGGAGAAGGTGAGGAAGCAGTTCTGACCATGCATCTGTTGCCAGGTGTGTATTTGCTTTTCATTTTACAGGGTGTTCTTGCAAACAAGGACAGCAGCCAGCAGCGACCTTCAAAGAATGGGATCTCTTTCATGGAGGCAGACAGCCTTCAAACCTTCTCCCGCAATCGCTGGATGACCTCATCTCCGTCTTGATTGTTGTGAGGAGGGAATGGTTGATTCAATCACTTCTGAGTACTCGCATTGAAGCAATGTTTTGTGATCCTCAGTATTCTTCTTCATGTCCAACTTATCATTTTCCTACTCCTTCCATTCAGAGTCATGCCCATTAGTGATATTTAGAACAGCCACTAAGAAAACAGTTCTACCAAATGACCGTATGCATGTAGATGTCTCCAGTAGTGGGAAACGATAGATACATAGTCTAGAATATAACTTACATAGATGAGAGAAATTTGGCTCTGTGTGACTTTAGCATAGCAGATTGTTGGTCAGTAATTTCTTCTTCATTGCATCACAAACAACGTTATGAATTATGCCTTTTCAATGCATTGCTTGCCACGAAAATCTCCATGTAACTGTGTAGTAACTTGTAGTTGTATTTGTAGGGTGCAAACCGCACGTACGAACATAACTGTTACATACTTGGTATGCACAGCATTTCTGCTCGCCATCCTCTTATTCCCTCTTCTGTTCATTCTCATTCTTCACCTCAAGTGGTTGGACCTGCTGCTGCGGCCCCAGGTCTGGAGCCATGATCACGGTGAGGCTGATGGCCCTGGCCCAACTGGCGACACATTGACGCGTTGTTAAGTCAGGATCTTCTTCTTCATTTCCTCCAAAGATCTTGGCAAGTTGAGAGAGCGTAAGCCCTCTTGTCTCTGGTAGCCACGTCATAGCGGCTGCGCCGCCGGCGCAAGCAATGGTGCAAAATGCCAACATCGCGTAGGGAACGCTGATTGCCGAGGATAGGGTGGGAAATGTCTTCAGGCTCACGAATGTCGTCAGATACCTGAAGATGATAAATTGTATTAGCACAACGTCATTCGGGGTCTTTTTCAACGCCAAAGAAATGATTGCACTGGCGAATTTCCGGTGATCCTTCCCACATGACATGCGACACCCGGGACTACAATGAGCAGTAGCGGTGCTACTGGTTGGCAGTGGACTGCACGCTACAGTACCTTACCTGACAGTGAGCACAAGGCAGCACCCGAGCGCCTTCGCCCTGAATGGGAAGACCTCGCCGAGGAGGGCGAACGGGACTGGGCCGAACCCGAAGGAGAAGGCAAAAGCGGACAGGAGAAAAGACATCGCTATGAAGATGTCCAAATTTAAGACAGGCAGTAGAGGCGGACTCTGAGACTGTGATATAAATGATGATCAGACTTTGGATTGGATTTTTCAGTTTGATTAAGCATTTGCCTTGAGGTGAATGAACGCTGCCATGGCCGCGAAGCAAAGCACGGTGAGTGCGATGGAAGTGAGTAGCTGTGTGCGCCGGTTCAGCCGAGACATTAGCGCAGAGGACCCAGAGAAGCCGATCACCAAAGCAAGCTGGAACAATCAGTTTTAGACAAGGTGACATCAATCAAATGTGGGCACTACCTGAAATCCAATGGCCAGGAAGTCACTGAAAGGAACACTTGCACCCTTGAGGATATCCAAGGAGTAATAAAGCAACACGTCGAAACCTCCAGCAGCCTGCGCATCATTGATGAAAGGACCAGAGGTGCGAGAGGTCTAGGGAATCACTGACCTGACTTGCCATGATCACTGACATGAGCCCGACCGGCTTGATCACCGCTCCGGTCCTGAGGCATTTTAACTTCTCCTTGAATCTGGTGTACAAATTGGTAGGGGGTACCACCGTGGAGGAGCACAACGTCAGCTCCTCCAACTCCTGAGTGACGTCATACTGTTTCCCCCGCAGCCACAAGAGAGTGGCCCTGGCCTCTTTCATCCGATTCCTTTTCACTAGCCAAACTGGCGACTCCACTAGGTAGATGCAGGAGACCAGGAACGCTACCGCCGGCACTGAGTAGACAGGTAGCAGAAGGTGAAACGGAAGCACCACGTTGACAGCGAAGGCTAGTGTAAGCCCAACGTTGTTCCCCAACGTGTTGAACGAGCCCAGGAAGCCGCGCGTGCGCACCAGCGAGATCTCACTCAAGAGCAAGTAGGAGCAGGGATTGACGGTGCCCACCCCAAGACCCTGGTACGTGTAGGCACATAAAAAGAACATTTCTTTTTTAGCTCACACCTCAATTAACTACTTAAATATCAATAATAAGGAGGGTGGTTTCGCTCTATCAATGAAATTTACTGGGATTTTGCCAATGGCAGCCAGTAATCCACGTAGAAGCAGCACAGAAGCATTCGCGACGTTGCCAAAACGGCCCCGACGCTCCAGATCATGCGCACTTTTAACTTGCCTTTGCTTTTGCATCATTTGCTAAGTGTCTATATACTTTATACAGCTTCTGGCTGACCTGCAACACTCTTCCAGCCAGTAGAAGAGGCAGCTTTTTGGCCAAGTAGATGGTGACCCAGCCAGCAAGAGAAATGGCCATTCCAAGTAGGAGGGTGACTTTCCTGCCCAGGAGATCCGACAAGAAGGCGCTCATCAACGTACCAACCATCATCAGAGAACTGTACAAGCTGACTAGAGGGAGGAAAGATCACGTCACAAATTTCTGCTGTCAGCCGACCAATTGTAAACGGGCCCCAAGCACTCTGCCTGATCGATGAGATTGACAGGAGATGGTAAAATTGCTTTTGTACCAAACCACGATCCTTCTTCAGCGGTGAGCATGACGTCGAGTCCGGTGCCATTGGTGGACGTCTTGTACAAAGGCAAAGCCACGTTAGAAAAGGCTACGCAGTTGCCAAAGTTCAGGCTGGTCAGGATCACGATGCAGGCACTAAGCATCTGACAGTGGGAAAAAAGGACATCGACAAAAATCCACCTCAGTGATACAGCCTTTATCTTACCAGTGGCCAGACCGAAGCCTTGGCCTGAGCGTCGACAATCTGCTGTTGTTTCTTTATAGCCTCCTCTTTGTTCTTCTGAGCATCCATTTCCTATTAATCACGTACACTGGCAATTACAATCGAGAGCGTTTTTTGTGGCTAATCTGTCTCCCAGTCATAAAAAATACCGTGTGATTGAACTTCAAATCTGGCTACTGAGTCTTTGCCTTTGTTCACAGGATGCATTTTTTGTGCATCAAGCTGATGAATGACTGAGATAGTGCCTGAAGTCTGAACAAGAGGAACATAAATACATGGTCGTTCAGGTAAATTGGGATTGTTTGCTTTAGAACCTTCCATTCCGCCTCCAAGTAGTCCTTGGCCTAGTGTGGCCTCGTCCGGGTCACCGTTTCGGCCTGTTGTCTTCGTCATACACCTTAGACTTGACCATGTCTGACTGTCACTATCATTTCACCCACTCCATATTTCCGTCTCTGTTTTTGCTCATGATTTTTTGCACTGCCAACACTCACTCATGCCTAAGGTTTATTTCTGCTTCTTCCAGGTATTAATCTGGATTACGTTGAAACAATTCCGGATTTATCTGAACAGCCCAGTATGTTCAATGTAGCCTATCAAACAATATGAGGGCAAGACATTTACGTTTTTTGGAGAATCAACAGCGAATTCTTTGTTCCTCTTCCCAAAGGTGTCTGGAACAGCCAGTTTAGTCTGGAGGCCAAGCCTGGCCTTTCGTGTGAGGGGCTCACGTTAATAGAGAACAACATTGTTTCGCCAGTAATTAAGTGCAAATGTATTTAGGGAGAAGGCCTCCAATTTAGCCATATTTCCCCATTTACACCTAGGAAGAGGCCTCATGAAATTTGAACCTCAAGATTTCTTTACACAGCCAATGTGTGCTAACACTAGTTGAACAATTTTTGGTCCTTGGCACGGTTTTGGTGTTATTTGAAGACAAACAATCTCTCATTTACTGTTGGTTTTGTTCGTGGAGTCCCTTGTTAGACTCTTGTCCAGCCAGAGGCGCAACCCTTGGGTTGGCCAAGTTTGGACGTGTAGATCTCTGAGTCCAAAGTGCCTCATTGGGAGGCACTTTTAATTCACTCACAGAAAGTTTTCGCCACAAATCGGCAAGGGTTGTCTGTGTTCTGTAGTCTCACTGTAGGCCCATAAGCGTCTTGAGGACTATTCACCAGGTCTCACGCGATCGAAACAAATGTTCTTACCCCAACTCCCTACATACCCGTACCTACGTAAGTCATAGTTCAAGCCACAGTAAATACATGTCAAGGAGTTTAGCAACCAATGACGTTTTCTCGCCCTATTTCATTGAAGGTCAACGCTACTGAAGTGTCACCTATGCACAAATGCTGTTCCTGTTAGCAGTAACTCTTGGATGTCCTTTCTCAATACTAACACCTCTGAACTAGGGGGAGAAACGTTTATACACCAAAAACTCAAATAGTCTTCGCATCAGCGAGGAAACGCTCAGAATGATTGCTTTATTGATGCGATGCGTCAAAGGTGTCGCGTCTCACCTCATTTTTATTGTCGACAAATGTATAGAATGATCAATGTAAATATGTGTGTCCATCGAGGTTCAGAGGAACCTCACTCGTGTCAACTGCGACCCAGAGCCTCGTGATTTTTCCCACCTGCGGTGGCCTCAACATTGTAGAGAAATTTGAAGTACGAACTGCAGACCGCATTGTGTTGTGCGTGCATTGCACTGTGGCATAAGAACGCGTCTGTAGTAGCTGTAACGTGTATGTCTAATACCTAGCACACGTAGCGGGGCGAGCGTGATGGGTCCTCCACATTTCTATTATGGGTCTATTGACTCATGCATGAATTTGGGCAGGGTTTGGTCGTCATGACACTTTTACCGTAAACAATGTCTGCTTCTCTTTCCTTTTGCTTGATAATACCCTGTTGAGAAAATCAATGGACAGAGAGGAAGAGAAAGAAAGTAAGTACAAGTGTCTAGGCTACTCTCTTGGTACCACTGGGGACGCAGACGTACGTGTGTTAGATATCAAATGTTGTGAAAGGTTGTGTCAGGCCCAGTAGTCAAGGTAGGCGCACAGGTAAAGCGACGGCTTTCCCGTACGAACGTAATACAGGAGTATTAACATTTCATCTTCGGAGGAGATCTCAATCGATTTGCCCCCTCTGACAAGGACAAGCATCTTATCCCGTGCTAAGTAGTTGAAGGCCCGTCATCATGGGAATGGTAAGGCCAAAACCGCATGACCTTGATCCTGTACTGCACATTTATCCGCAACGTTCGCTCTATTCCTTTTCTCTTTCAGAGAGAAGTTATCAATGTGCACATTGGCCAAGCTGGCTGTCAGATGGGCAATGCGGCCTGGGAGCTGTATTGTCTGGAACATGGAATCCATCCTGATGGGCAGATGCCTTCTGATGACTCCATTGGTGTGGCTGATGACTCATTTAACACCTTTTTCTCTGAAACTGCTGGAGGGAAGCATGTCCCCAGGGCAATCTTCATTGATCTGGAACCTACTGTCATCGATGAGATCAGGACAGGGACTTATCGCCAGCTGTTTCATCCAGCCAGCCTCATCACTGGAAAGGAGGATGCGGCCAATAATTATGCCAGAGGCCACTACACCATTGGCAAGGAGCAGATTGATGTGGTGGTGGACAAGATCAGGGGCATGGCTGATCAGTGCCATGGACTGCAAGGATTTATCATCTTCCACGCTTATGGTGGAGGTACTGGGTCAGGTTTTACTTCTCTCCTCATGGACCGCCTGGCAGTTGACTATGGGAAAAAGGCAAAACTCGAGTTTGTCATTTACCCAGCCCCTCAAATGGCTCCAGCTATTGTGGAGCCATACAACTCCATCCTGACAACCCACACAAGTCTAGAATTCACTGATGTATCCTTCTTGGTGGACAACCAGGCTATCTATGAGATATGCAAGAGGAACCTTGGTGTAGACAGACCAACCTACACAAATTTGAATAGGATCATTGCACAGATTGTTTCCTCCATCACCGCCTCACTTAGATTTGAGGGTGCTCTCAATGTCGACCTGAATGAATTTCAACACAACCTGGTGCCATATCCTAGGATTCACTTTCCCCTTGTCACCTATGCCCCTGTGGTTTCAGCAGAGAAGGCTTACCACGAAAAGAGCTCGGTGGAGGAAATCACAACTGCCTGCTTTGAGCCCGGCAACCAGATGGTCAAGTGTGATCCTCGCCAAGGGAAGTACATGGCCATATGTCTTCTGTACAGGGGTGATGTGGTCCCCCGTGATGTCAATGCAGCCATCGCGAAGATGAAGAAACAGCGCACCATCCAATTTGTAGACTGGTGTCCCACTGGCTTTAAGGTAGGCATCAATTACCAGCCTCCCACAGTTGTGCCTGGAGGTGACCTGGCAAAGGTCCAGAGGGCTGTGTGTGCTCTAACAAACACCACTGCAGTCTGTGAGGCATGGGCAAACTTGGATCACAAGTTTGACCTCATGTACAGCATGCGCGCATTTGTCCACTGGTACGTCTCGGAAGGCATGGAGGAAGGAGAGTTTTCAGAAGCCAGAGAGGACATTGCAGCACTTGAACTGGACTATAAGGAAGTCACCGAAGAAAGTCCGGACTTTGACGACGACGATGAAGACAGGGGCTGAAAACATACTTGAGATATCCATGCGATAACAATAGTTAGCAGTTCTGAGCACCGTCGGGTGCGACATAAGTTGACTTGTCCGTACGATACTTTTTGATGAGACATCTGTACATAGTGTGAATTTGGGCTTTATCCGGGCGCCGACGCAATCATATGCATTTTTTCTTCAAATGGACGTCGAACTCATCATGATTTCACCTTCACGCAAACAATACACATATGCCGGCATAAAGTAATTACCTCATTACGGCTAACGCATCTGTCTCGACGTCTCAAGCATATTCAACACCTACGAAACATTATGAAAATAATCCCTGTCATCAATGAACGTAGAGACCATCCAACGGATGGGGTCCAACTTGGCAGAACGAGGGAACGGACCTTGGAGAGTGACTTTGGGAGGGGGGTCACGCCATTTAAATACATACCTGCTACAGGACCTCATTCTAACAGGAACCCACTAAAAAGTCCACCTGATAGAAGAACCTACGAACCAGCGGGTAAGCGACTAAACATTGCTCCCTCTGAAAGGGACGGTACCATAAGGACATACAAATATCCCTGACCGAATCATCTCTCAGGAGCCTGATCATGATCATGACCTCCACTCCAGGGTGGGAGAGCTAAAAGAAGAGAACACTCTCCAACTAACAAAGGAGAGTCATGGTGGCCAAAATAAGAAGCAATGGAGATCATTCAAGCAATATCGTAAGAATTTCCCTGATATTCCACGTAGGTACACGCGAAGTTTTGCGAGGTGAGTCAAAAGCATTTGGCAATAGCTATCGATTACAAAATGTCAGGAAAGAGAACCGGCACGGGGAGGTCCTGCTCGAGGAGGAAAACCAGCACAACAAGGAGGACCGGCTCAAGGGGATCCAGATCAAGGAGAAGATCTACATCATGGAGGGGAACTATCACAAGGAGAGGGTCGAGATGCAGAGAGGATGAGGAAAACCAGCTTCTATTCTCACTCAAGGAATAATTCGAGGATGTTTTTCTCTGCTTCGTAAAAGAAGAGGATGAAGATCAGGCTAGTGGGAATGATTCAGATCAAGACCTTGACAGCAGCACTTCTTGGAAAAAGGAACAACATTCATGTATATTAGGGGGTCTCAAATTTTAACTCAAAGGTTATTAAAGTGGCAACAGATCAAAACAGTAATGTTGAATTAAAAACTTTTTTTCTTAAATGATTTTCTGAGACCCCTAAAAAGGCTTAAAGACAACTGCTCAAATTCACACTTCCAACTTTACACTTTAGGTCTTAATGGTAGGCAGTGTCTAGCATTGACACCCAACATTTCAGCTCAATCGGAGGCACTTTTATTAGAGCATTTTTGAAAGGCCTCCAAGCGAGATCCTCAACTGTTTGGGCCGCAACTTGATGATTGCGAGCCCCAGAAAATTGGGGTCCTTGGCTGGGTCTTCACCCAAAGCGAAATGCTCATCAACCTAGACGAAGAAGTTCTACTAGCACCACAACAAGCACGATGGTGAGGGCTAATAGCTCACACGTCAATGCAGTGTGCTATTTAAAGTTATTTTGGTCCTAGTATTGCCATAAAATGGTCAATTGGTAACCATATTATCCTCACTTGAAGCTTGCATCAGCACGGCAGAAAAGAGGCTTCTTTGCTGTCAAGCCCATACTTATTGATCACACTTTTTTCCAGCAGGAGGGGGCGGTGTCGGCATCCCAAATGTTGTCCACGGACGGCATCTTCCATGTGCTGAAATAATCTTTTCTTTTGCAGTGGAAGCATATCAGGTATCGTTTACTGCGCTCACTTCCTTGAAAGCGCAGCTCAGTCTTGCTTTCTATAATGTAAAGTTTGCTGTATAAGCGTGTGACTACGAAAAGCGAGATTCATAGTAGAACTGAATCGCACCTAAAAATGATCTCGAAGCAATATAAAATGTCCATATAACGTTACAAATAGGGTTTCTTCCAACAAAGGTCGCTGATCACGGTCCTCACTCATAAGCAAAAGCTGATTTTTTTTTTTTTTTTTTTTTTTTTTTTAGAAAAAAATTCCTAAACTTTGTAGTCCGGTCACCAGCTCGGTAACAGTATCGACATTAGCTGTGACCAATGATAAGATGACAAGCAGCTCCTGAAGCATTCGCTGACACTCCGATCCCGAAATCCTTTCCAATTCCTTCAATGAGTAGTTGATTTGAGTCTGTCTTACAATAGCGTGACGTCTCACTATAATTTCGGTTATTATAGACGTGACGAGACCTAACGTTATGTTGAGATTCCTCTGGTTGGGATGCCGTTGTGTGCTTTGTCGTGAAGAACGTTTGAATTTTCCCGCCCTCGTGTGCTTCAGCTGACTGACCAGAAAAACAACGTTAACAACTGACGATCTAGACTGGAATCTCTAACAAACACAACAAAACGTAACGTTATTTCAGTGTCAAGAATGAGGATTGCGAGTGTCCGAGTCATGTCACTTGACAAGGCAGTCGTGACCTTCTGATGAGTGACCTTCCTTCCAACCACCGACCTTCCACGTCTTCTTTAAGAGACGCTACCATGACCAACGGGTTTCAAGGAGGACTGACGTCTGGATCTACAGAGGGAAACGGCAATGGTGGCGGGGGTGGCATGCAAGATCCCAATGTTTTCTATCAGCCTCAGTCACTGGATCCTGGAGAAGAAGCCCGACGAGGCCTGAAGCGCGCACGTGAGGAACTAGCTCACTGCGATTGTGACGACGTCTACATACCCTTGTCCAAGAAGATCAATGGACTCAACATTCAGATGCAGCAGGTTCAGCAACAGCAACAGCCCCAAACTCCACACCCCAGCTTTAGTGAGAGTTACCCCTATCCAATGCATTCCACGTACTACGAAGCCAATCACTTGCTGTATCACCTGCATCTGGAGCGGATGGAGAGGATGCAGCGGCATCAGCAACTACAGCAGCAGCATGAGCCAAGACGGTGACAAAGACAATTTTGCGACAGAGCCAAAGAGTGATACTAAATTAGTTTTATTGTTTTTACTACACACCTGCAAGGTCTTGAAATTACAGTCACTCACATTAAAGGGCTAGCTTGATATTTGAAGAGGGAACCTGGTCCGCGGCGACAAAGGGTACAGTGTCTGACGACAGTACCGCCTCCTCAAATTTGGCTGGGTGGAACCCGATAGATCAGAGGGTGGCCAGTTGCTTGAGAGGCGTTGTCGAATGAGTTTTCACAGTCGCCATAAGTGAGGATACCGTATGGCTTTTGAACACTTGGTTGGACGCGCAGCTCCTGGTGGTACTGGAAGTTGGCGGTGGGTGGTCCTGGCAGGTTGTCCCAGTCCCAAGTCTTTCCCTTCTTCTCCTTCTTGGCATGAATGCTGTACAAACTTCCGACACAACGGGGTAACTGGTGTTGGTCTTCATAGTGCGAAGGCTACGAATTGCCCGCGCTAAATCCGTGACCGTCAGCATCGTTGTAATGGCAGTGAGATCTGTCAGTGTCCCTGCAACTTGCCTTTCTCCTGTGGGACGATAGACTTGTTATACGACGCGCTACTCGTCGCCTCCGACGGATCGACTAGCTTGTAGTACCAGAAGGTGGTGCCTTGTGTCTCACCCCCGGCGTCTTCTTCGTCTCCAGAGGAGATGGTAGCGGATGATGCCTTTGGAGGCCGTAGAGGGTGCGTCTGCAGCGCTACAACGGGAGCGTGAGGCGTGGCATCCAGCAGCGGCAGATGTTGCCTGAAGTACACGGTGCTCGGCATCTGGCACAGCGATCTTCACCTTAAGCGTAGGTTGAGTTTTTTCGTCGAAGCGAATGTTGTTATCGTACCTCGTGATACGTATAAGCACACCAAAAGCATCCAGCTTCATTTTACGCTAGCAATAAATACAAGTATGGCAGTGAAGGAGATATGCTTGTTTCTTTTTTAACAATTTTATCCCCTGAAAATTGCACAGAGTACAAATTTTTGTACACATCTATCGGCTAAGTGAGAGATCAAATTTCAAGAGTAGTCAATTCATCCATACATGCCTACAGTACGTACATATTACTACGTCACATCAAAGGAAAATCTCTTGCAAAGGCTACAAAAATATCGGTCGAGGGAATGCAGGCACAGGTTTTGGGGACTAGAGAGTAAACAGCTCCAATGATGCCTTTACAATAGAATGAGTCGAGTTAAAGAGGAGTTCTGCCAATCAGGGCTCCTCTTGGCAAGCAAGCGGTTTCAGTCAGATCTTCTTTCCTCTTATGGCAGGCAGATGCACTTTTCCCCTTCGCTCACTCTGTCCTCACATCTATAATAAAACAATAAAGTGGCTTGTGTGCTGTCGAGTCAACGACGCTGTGCAGGATTTACTCACCGCACTGTTTTTGTGGACTGATAGGCCCAAATGGCAAACACGGACGCGATCCAAGTGCAGGCAGTGCCGGCCACGGCCAGCCAGAAGGCGAAGCCGATGGTGCAGGTGTCGCCCAGTATGAAGGGTCCGGAAGTGCCTCCGCAGTACTCCTAAAAGTTATAATGTGATTAACTACATGTTGACGATTCCTGTGAGGTGGAGAATCGACGCCGGAGGGACGCGCTCCACAACCGGGCAAATGATGACATGTCACTCCATCGCCACTCATCAAAAAGTACAGGCACAGGTAAAATCAGCAGCCACTTGACACTGGGCCCTTCACACATGAACGACTGATGAGAGTTAGCCTCTTTCAAAAGATGTAAGTTATACAGATATGAACTAACCGCTCTGATTACTGCTGACCCCCATCCAGCCGGGTACGCGATCAGGCCGAGTGTGAAGAGCAACCCTGAGAACGACTGCACGGAGCCGCAGACTGTGAACACGGAGCAACATATGCAGCGACGACAGCACAGGGTCAGCAGGGCGAACAGGTCGGTGATCACCTAAGAAAGAATGCTCTTACAAGTTTGTCCGTGCAAGGCAAAGTACCGTGGTCATGGTACCAGCAGTCCCAGTCCGACGACAAAGCAAATGACTGCTCCCCTCCAGGCATGCGGGTATTCGTTGTCATCCAAGTCCATAAAAAGGGTTTCCACCTTGTTTAGATCAGGGATGCACTCGTCGGCGAAGAAGTGACTGGTCTCAGGCACTGTGCAGTGCAGGAAGAGACCGATGCTTGGCTTCACCGCGCCTTTGAAGTCGCCGTCAGAGATGGCGTTCACAGAATTGGAGATGGTCCCCAAAGCATGTCCTGAGAAGTGGAAAGATAAAGGGGTAAATTGTCATGATCATGGCGTCCACAAGAAAAGCTCATGAAAGCCTCACCTGGGGAGGAGAGGCTGGAGGCTGAGATGCTGCCATGCAGCCACCGCTTGGTGAAGAGAGCGACGAGGACGAGCAGCGTGCCCACCAGGGACGTCACGTACCAAAGCACGGCGCGGATCGTCACGATTACCGTACAGCACATGATGAGAGGCAGTAAAGCACGTCCACCACTAGCAGGTTGGGGGCTCTCACCACCACCGAGAGAGCGAGATTCGTTGCGGCGTCCCACTTGTCCGTACCTAACTGAAGTCGCCGCCGTCCGTTGTTATTTTCTTCTCCTCCGTTCGAACAGCGCTGCCAGAAGATCCCTTGTTGGTGCCACGAGCACAAACGGACCTCTCTATGAAGTGGCCGCGTCCTCCGTGGACAGCAAGTTGTGGTACTTGCTGCAGTTGGTGCGTACGAAAATCGTCGTGCGCCATTCTAACATTGGGCCAGTCTCCCCCAGTGCAAACTTGCGGACTTTGTCTTATTTGGCACCGAGATTCGTGGCAGCTCCTCTAGAAATGACGCCGTGAAGGAATCTCGAAGACGAGACGAGTCCGGGCCGACCGACCACACCTTCCTCCTTCCATCCTTCAAGTCAATCCGGCACAAGCCGAGCCTTGAACCCGGTTGGATGGTCCCGATGGACCCGACAAGGCACGATAGACCAATATTGGTACTGAATAGCACACGAGCCTGGTCGATCTTGCCAACTAACCCCAACCTGACGCCCATGACGCATGGCCTGATGGCATGACACATGAACATGACATGAACCTAGTGGTTCAATAGAACAGGAGAACGAACGAACAAAGTATTAATTTGCACGGTGCCTTCGAGAAAGCTCTCGCTCACTTGTGATGGCGCTGAGCTCAAGCGCTGTCAAGCCTTCGACTTCAGCGTGACTTGACGAGCTTCAACTGATATTAGCGTGGTGCAACTTATGTTCAGTCGGACAGTAGGTTACTAGGCACAATTTGGACTCGGGCTAAAAGTTGTTCATTGTCGCCCAATCTGTGCAGACTTTTTTGCAGCTTAACTTGAGACAAACAGATGCGTCACGTCGCTGCATGGAGCTGAAGGTATCGAAAGTATTCTATGCTTTCCAAAGCTACTCCTTCTCCAGCATACCTTGCTCTTATGAGGACATAGCTCGGCTCGCTCGCAACTGTTCTTCAGGAAACCTTTTTAGCATATCCCAATGATGATGACAAAACTAACACTAAAACTAACTCAGAAAGGAGGAACTTAGAGCATATGGAACAAGTCGTTGTGGAACATAATGTTTTATGACCAAAAATGTGACCCTTCGACAATCGGGGGGATGACCGGCACCAGAAATAACACACATAAGTCCCAAATGACGATCAAGGACTGAAAACGTTCAGTAAGTTTGGCCGAAACATGGAATTGGTGGAAAAAAAAGTGATGTTCATGGGGTTCTGGCCATCATTGAAGGCCTCCTTCATATTGTTCATGACCTCTTGTGACGTCATTCACATGTCACTGGCAACATTCTGTTGTTCGATCAATTTTTTTAGAGCATTCTGACCCCAAACTAGTTCGTGTCAGTGCTCAAGACGCTCCCTTCATTCAAGCCCGCGCATACGTGCAGTTCTACACAGTCATGTTACGCCATAGGTGTGGGGAGGTTCTTGTATACAGAATGCACTCGGCGCACGTCGTGCCCCGACCGATCATCCGACTTCCACTGTAATGCTTGAGTAGATTAGCTGTCAAAGCTGTGTCCGGGCATCATCCAAGCGCTGCCGGCCATTCTTCCTGCAACTCTAGACTTTGATTGAACAAACACAATATCGCACCTCACACACTCTATTTTAGATCAACAATTTCTCTGTCCGTCTGTCTGTTTGTCTGTCCATCCGTCGGTGCAGACAGTTCGTTGAGAAAGAGAGAAAGACAGGGGCTCACGCTGTGCTGTAACAGTAGATTTGTATTTGTCCCTCGTCTGTCACATGATCGACAACACTTAATCCACGGCCATTCGATGTTCCTCAAGCGCGGTTGCTTCAGCTTCCGACACTTTTCGCACTTCTGCCTCAGGAACGGTGGAAAGGGGGACTCCAGTTCCTCATTCTGTGAGGGTGGCTTCCAGCGCATTGATTTCTTCTCTCTGAGACACGCTTGAAGGTCTGTATCAAGTATTTTTCTTTACAGCTGAAGCACCTCACTATACCGTACCCTTAGACAGGTCCCAAATGCCGGTATTATAGAAGACGCAATAGACCTGAAGTTGGCGAAAACATTGTGAAACGAGCTTTGTTGCTACAATTTGTCAAGAGTCGGCTGCAATTTCTAGGGCCTGGAGGCCTTTTCGCAACACGAGGAAGGGAGAAGCAGGAAAAAATCCCGGTATGATCGACTGGAGTGACCGTACATCCAATAAGATGCGGGAAATCTGCCCCAGGCACTTCTGCCGATATAACCGATGCCGTTATAATCGGCTTCCACTGTTCCTCCCCCATGGCTCTACCTCCCTCAGATCGTTGGGATGCTGGTGACGTCTTATTTGGAAGCAACGCTTTGCTTCAAAGCTTTTGCAGCGAACTTTGCTTTCTACAATGTGTCTGAACAGAATTACAAGAACGCCCAGAAGACCTTACTCTTCTGTCCGCCCTCGCCTGGCCTGAGCAAGAGTCAATCCTAGTCGTCATCAACGTTAAGCTGACTCAGTAGAATTTGATACAGCGGAAGGTAAAGTGAAGGTGAAGGGATGGAGACGACAACTTTTCCCTGGGATATTGAGTGCATGTACGGGACAAGGGGGAGGGGGAGTTCATGACCCCATGTGTAACCCGTAATCACATCACCCCACCCCGGTTTGACAAACGAGGAGAAATCATGGCTTCTCCATATGAAAATATCGCAACGCTGCACTTGTGGCGTGAAACCGCATAGCTGGTGTGCACGTCACTGTCCTCAGCCCGCAGGTCACCACTGAATTGTGTAGCTGCAACTCAGCTTTTTAACGTCTATCCGGTTATCACATGACGCAGAATGTTTAGACTTTGTGACACAGCACTGGAGACGGTTGCCATTATTGAGCCTTATTTCCTACGTGTCAGTGTGTGCCTGATCCTGTTAACTTGGGCTGCATGAAAAGCATTTTTGTTCCATGCTTTCCTAAATGACTGACTTCACGTTGTGATCTTGAACCGAATGAATTATTATTACTTACTTATTATTATTACTCCAGCTATTGTCATGTACTTATTTTGAGCACTGTGTGCTTCAAGACGAAAACAAAAATTGTAGCAAAACTGGGATGCCCGGTCCTAGCAGTCGTTGTCGTCACGTAGGAGGACGCATCCTAGTCCATGCCTCAAAAGCAGCAAGTGATCACCCGTTCTCTAAGTGTTGTGTAAGTGCCCACCCAATAGAGCAAAGAGCACATTCCGCTCGTACATGGGCGTGGACTTGCGGAGATAATCGGTCTAGTCACCAGTGAACAAAGTTGCGTGAGCACCGGTAGAAAAACTGCGGCCGTTGGAAAATCTAGGGTGGAACGAAGCTATCACTCCGTGGAATAGCCCGTGCGTTGGATGAAGCAAGGTGCCCAGGGCCTGATTCTTCTGTGTATCACTCACTGGGCCCCGGGAACACCAACCCGGTCGCTGATATGGTCCTGCGGCTTTTTTGTTACTGTTATAGCTTCTCCTTTACGCTTAGTTGCTCGTTGCCTGCCTTCTTCTTGGCATATAGACAAATTTGCGGCAACTGATGGGGAATGCGGTCGTAAATAATAACAATGTTGACGAAGAAGAAGACGCTTCCAAATGAGAGAGAAGAAAAAGTAATCCTCCTGGCTGCCAAATTGGAATTGCGCTTCTTCTATAACTCACGCTAGGCCTTAAGTACGCAATAGTAGGTTGGAGCAAAAAAGTTGCAGGGCAGGCGAGCCTCAGCTAGACGTAGCACAGTTGAAGAGCTGAGGGACCCTGCATGTCCGGCAGGACACCCTTGATGCCTCTGAGGAAGAGTTCAAACTTCAGCGGAGCGCAAGGCTCAATAGGAGCCTTGGCAGTCCGCAGTCGACTTTACAGTGTTGGCCTTTTTCTTCTCGAGTTAGATATCCTGAATTAAGTTTTCCTTTTATCATCCACACATGTACGTACTAGGACTATGTAATTATACGCTGGCACAGTGCGTCAAAATTAGCGTCACTCAGAATGTATCATTTCTTTCGATCAGATTGAAAACCTCTACTGGCAATAAAGTATTGGATAGTGCAATTTTGTTTCGGCTGATCAATTGCTTATCAGCAGCATGTATTAGTCTTACTTGATCCCCCCCATTCCGTTGACCTTCTTGAAGTATTTGAGATGATTCTCGTTGATTACCAGTTTTTCATATGAGTGACACTAATTCTGATGCACTCTACACAGTCAACTTTGCTAAAGCTGGTCAAGCCATTATTGTGTTGAAGAGAGATTCCAAGTGCGCAAATGCCACACGTACATTGGACAGGAAGAGGTCACAGGCTCATACGAGGATGCAAGAGATGACGAATTGACAATGTCAATGTCATTTCCTGACATTGGCACAATGACTGCGGCCCTCAGTCAACGACAGTAGCTAAGAGTTGCAACTGTTTTTGCAAAACCACACTCATGGCTATTCTGTTCATTGTGGGGATTCATTGAGTTGGATACTTGCAACACTGACTTTTCCTTTGACGGTGCGGTCAAGTCACTGTGACTCCTTTCAGCATTGGCTCAGCTCTGGTCAAGTATCGAAGCACGAAAAAAAGGACTTCAAAGCAACCTGGAAAGAGCATGTGTTGATATGTCAAAGGATAGAGGTGCATGAGGAAGGATGGTACGCTTGGTTGGCGGCCGATGAATTTATGTTCGTGCAGGGGGCGGCCGTCATCATTCTCCAGTGAAGGCAACAGATCATTTTCAGACAGCAGCCAGCGCGCTGTCAGGACGGACCATACTTAATTTCAGATGCGTCAGGAGAGGATTCTGTCGCCACAGGCTGGTTAAAAGCACCAGGAAACAGCAGCAGGCATTTGTCATCAGTAGCAGCGTCTTTCACAGACATAAGAGAGATGGATGCCCCGACCAAGCACAAGCTTGGACTCGTGTCTCACCCAGCAACGACGTCCTCGGCCCGACAAGAGGCTGGCGTCAAGCACGTTGCAGTGTGCACTGTTCGTGCGTAGATACGTGCACATGGTGTGCCAGCGGAGGACACGAAGATCCAAAAATGCACTTCCTGGATATAATTCTTGGCGTTACAGCGGGCATTATTCAGAAATCACTGGATGAAGTGACTACGATCAGTCATATCAGTAAGTGTCTATCACTCATATTGATTTGGCCATTAGTCTACGCTCTGTTAGTTGTCATCCCCTGCTCTTCCAACAACGTTCACACTCACAGTACAATTTCTGGAGGTAACAACTGCGGACAGGAAAGGAAAGGGGGGGGGGAGAACAAGAGAGTTTTTTCTGCATCTTTGTGCAGGAATCCTTGAATTAGCTTGAGCACAACTCCAACCACCAGACCCGCTGCCCCGTCCGTAACAGGTCCAGTGGTCTCTGCTACTCCCGACTGCGTCTCTTCGTGGGCGTGCAAGCGTGAAGGAAGAAGAAGCAGCATGACTCTTTGCATGGCGTGCGTAAGTCGCGTGCGTGGCACAAATCGATCTCCGCAATTACATCGTTTCGCACGCTCCTGGAGATAAATTGACCCCCTCGAGTCCCTGCTTGCCTTCGCGACCAAGTTAGCGCACGAGGAAGTGTAAGTCAAAAACCGCACCGACGATGAGAAGAGGATGCCAACTTCTTTATTCACGGTGGCAAGGAAAAAATGGAATATAATTATTAACTACCTCAACTGCTAACAGCACAACGGCGGCGCCCTGGAGGGCGCGAGCGCGCGGGAGTTACAAGCGATACATGGATGTGGTTGAATCTGGTGCATATAATAAAGATGAATAGCATCATACGCAATTCGTCTCCTCAAAGACTTCGACGCTGCTAAGGAAGATGTCAGCACCAACTTCTTCGATGAAGAAGACTTCGTCTGCCACCTGGTCATACACGTCGAGACTGGGATCGTTGGGGAAACCCTCAAAGATGGGCGTCAGCACGATGTACACCGTCACCTGCTTCTCTCGCTTTACTCTGAGGATTTCCTCGCGCAGGTTCAGGTCCTTGGAGCCGTTGTCCGTGAACACGACCACGAGGGACCTGGCGGGCGAGCGGTTGACGGCCCCGAGGAGCCCCTGCATCAGGCGCTCCTTGGAGTCGCGGCCCCCATCGAAGGAGTTAAAGCGCAGGGAAATGATTTCCTGCTTGAAGGCGACGACGTCTTCGGTGTCCAGGCGGAAGTCGACATTGCGCGCGAAATCGGGCCCGTAGTCGTTGAATGTCACGAGGTGGTAGCTAGGGATGTTGGCTTCGATGTCCTGGATGCGCTGAACTACTTTCTGCGTCAGGTTGAAGATGGAGAACTTGTCCGGCTTCACGGACTTTGTCGTGTCCACCACGAAGGTTAGCGGCGGATTCAGGATGCCGGTGGCCGTCGTCGCCGTGGACACCGGACAGTCCTGGCAAACGCAGGCGACGCAGCGGCGGTCACCGCCGCCGCAGTCCTCATCGGTGAGACAGTTGCAGCCTGGATAATCGTAAATTAATCTAGTCGTCAACTTTATCAATGAATGGACAATTAATCAATGAACTAATGGAACTAGCACATCCAAGACTGACAACATAAGGCTCACACTTCCATTTTTCATGTGTTCATGCATTCTCCTTCCTGACACTCGCACCTTGAGAGCCATTTAAAGCGCACTGGAGTAAACATGCAACATACTGGACGTAGCAGCTAAATGCTTACAAACTGTACGAGCAGTCACAGGTACACGCACAGGTCCGAGTACTTTGTTGTTCACACTGTGTAAGGGCCAAATGGCAGAAAATCGCAACAGCCCGAGACATCTTCCATGTTGTACTAGGCGGACTGCAAGTCGAAAAAAGCAATGATTTCTACCAAAGTGGTTGAGATTGAGGTGCAACATTCCAAAAAATGGCTCAAGTCATGTGGCAACCACCAGAATTGTGGCGAACATAAGATGTAGCTATAAGACTCAAACTTCTTGACTGGCATCAAAAAGTCCCACAACTTTCGTACCTCTTCGGCATCGTTTCTGCGTCCCTACATGCATTGTCTGTGGCCTAACACATACGGGTGAATTTTAAAAGGGCCTCAATTATACGCAGGGTCGCAGTTGATAGATCGGCAACGCTTAGTCGAACAAGATATGCTTGCTATGTGGAGCCCGATGATGACTGCAGACAATGATCCTACCTGGAGGAAACTCCGGGGCGACCTCGTTAGCATACGGATCAGGACATGGTTCTTGGGGCAGCAGCTTGGCCAGCTCCTCCGGGTTGGACAGGCAGACCTTCTGTAGCAGGCAGAGCTCTCCTGTCTGAGGGTCGGGCGTCGCCTTGGTGAAGTCCAGGTTGCTCCTCACAATCTGCTGTCCAGACGAAAATTTTCCGTCCAAGAGTGCCAATGTGAGGACTACGTAGGAGACGAGAGACTTCATTCTTTATCCCGGATTGATCAGGGGGCGACTGGAGCTGCGCCACGACCGCGCGGTCTCGTTTATACGCGCCGCCAAAAAGTGTGCGTCTTTCATTCGAACAACGACCATTCGATTCATAGTCTGCCAACGTTGGCGTGACTCTTCTTCGACCCACTCCCAAGGCCGCTCATGCCAGTCTGGGTCGGCATCAACGCGAGACCCGGACCGACCCAGCTCAAGGGGTGAGATATTCGAACTCTTTCATTACTCGAATAGTTTACACACTACAGTGTGCGTGCGCACAACTTACGTTTAACTTAGTAGGCTTCGCCGCCAGCGGCTCTTTAACACGCGTGTGTTGCCCCTAAGCGCGGAGCCTCCGACATCAGAGCGCGCGTGCTTCTGGTTCTTCTTCTCCACCTGTGTGCGCGTTTGTGCTTGGGTGCGTGTGTGATATGATAGTCATGACCAAGGGTTGGCACGAGCCGAAACTTTGCAGCTTCAGCCGAGTCGAGCTGACGAGAAGCCGAGCCAGCTCGTCAGTTGGTTCCTATTTTGGAGGAACAATGGGCGCAAAAACAAAAATTACCTCGATGTAATACGACGTCTTAATGTGACGCACCTAACACTCACTTTACTTTCTCTCGTGCAGTGCTGAGAATACATTTTTGGCAGACCTTCTTGAGTTTGCAAAGCAAGGCTGACCTCAAGGCTTAATTCGACTGTGGGCTCGGCCGAGTCCGGCTGGCGTCGAGACCCCCAAGGCTGGTTAGTCAGGACGACGAAGTCGACGTTAGTGAAACAGCCGAAGAAAAACGTGTCCGAGGAGTCTCGCCAATCCGCCCATTGCTTCTTCCTCACTCACTCCAAAGGAGATGCTGGCAATTAGTAAATCATGAGGGTGGAGGCAGTGGTTGCCTCTTCCCTCGCTTTGTGCTTTTTGCTCAGTGTTCAATGCAGATGAGAGCAGCAGGTGTTTCAAATAGGCACAACATCGTTAATGAAGTATGATATAAAACCGCGCACCTGGCCACAGGTGTAAGCCCATACATTCCAGACAAACAGCAGAGCCACGAAGTACGTGCAGTACACAAGCGTGTACTGCACGTGTTTACGAGATGGAGGCTTGAAACAAGGATTACAGTCGAACTCCGATGTCACCAAAAACTTTTGTCTGCTTGCGGAGATTTCACTCCACAAAAGCGTGAAGTTTGGCTGGGCTGATTTGGTCTGGATGAGTCAAAAGGTCAAATTGTGATGACAATCAAACTAGTGCCTCTCAGTGCTTGGCTGCATTGGCCACAGTGCGTCAGTATTGTGAGCCCAACAGCATGAACGCCGAAGGTGTTTTACGCTCCCTTCCCATGCACGTCGAATTTGAGTGTTGGAGAGAAACAAGCACAGGAAAAGAACAGATTTCTTCAGAAGGCAAATCTTGAGCATGACAGGAAAATAAAGTCATTCTAACGTTAAAGTCATGAGTTTGATGTCATGAGCGCTTGCGTACGTGACTGCAGTGAATAAATTCTTGATGACCCTTTACGAGAGGTGGAATAACACCGCGTCTTCATGCACTCCTACATGTCAGTAAAAGCTAAAGATAAGAAGGATCGTTCACCCGCGAACGTGTTTTCGTTAAAAGCCTAAAAAGCGAGGACATTTTTTGAGGTGTCTATTTTCAGCAAGTTGCCATGAGAACGCCTGAGTAACTCTGTATAAGAGGTGACGATGGTTGTCCTTCTCCCACTTGGTGGAGTTCAGGGTGGCAATTTGTCAAAATTTTCCGCATTTTTGCGTAACAAATGGCATGGGAGAGGAGGCAGTTATGAACTTTTTATTTCTCCGGCAGACGATCGGCGTCCTCTCGTACGCGCAATCCACGTACACGCGCTTAAACGCCTAAACAGGCTCTGCCTGCGCGTTGGGCAAGAGCAGCATCCAACTCGCTCCAGTAATCGTTTTTGTAACAATGTAAATGTTCACGTCAAGGAAGTTTATGAGCTGCACACACCCAAGTCGTAAAGGCCCCCTAGGAGATACTCCCGAAGAATTGTGGCACAGATAAGCATCAAACACGAGAGCGTATCAGAAGGCCATTTTTAGACATTTTGCTTTTTTTGGATATGGGCATGGGGCCCAGCAGCAAAGCACGCACACAACTTACCCTGAAGGAGGCCAATGCCAGTCAGTCCTCTTCCAAGTATGCATTTTTATGCACGTCTCGTAGGTAAAATGGTAATTTACATGTGACGGCACGACCATTTTGGCGATGTGCGTATCCTACGAGCGAAAGACGACGACTAGAGGTAGAATTACTGATGATTATTGCTCTATCTCCCTCAGAGCGTTGGTGTCTCCATCACGTCTTATGTAAATGTATCAGCTCCTTAATATGTGGCCAACATCGTGTGTGATGCTAATCTCCGGTAAAGTCAGAGAGCTTCTTTTGCAGCTTTGAGACGTGAATTCCTTCGCAGGTGGCGATGGAAGACGATCACATCAGCATGGCAGAGTCAACCAACGTCAGTGTTCTCACCCTGCTTGCTGCATACAGTTCATGGATAATTGATTACATTGTACATTGATTATAGTAATAAAGTACACCCCTCCTAAATTTCTCTAACTACATCCCTTCCTTTGCCTTATGTATCAGGTCACTGAGGGGCATCCATTGGCAGCAGCAGCAATTTTATACAGTACAATTCTCCCTCAAAGTGGATGCCTTTGTTCTTGATGCATAATGAGCACGTGCAACTACTGATTCACAGGCACAGTACAAAAACTGTGCGGATTCATAGCCTGTATCAATTTTTTTGATTACAGTGTCTCTGAGCGCCTGAAGTGTTGTAGGGTACTGTTCCAACTTCTATTTAATGGCAAAATGCAAACCAGGGTCTTAAAATTCATTTTTAAATTTCAGCCTGACAAACTGCAACACATAAAAGACAAAATATCTTGTCCTACTTCGGAAGACCCTTTATTAGTCAATCTAGAAAAAAATCAAAAAACCAGGTCGGGCTAGGTCTGTTATTTGTCGAGACGAAGGCAAATTTCCAAGTGATGCTAATTCTCCTTGGAGTGGGCCGCAAGACCATTGACATCGTGACCATCACGGCTGCCTGGTAGCAGTCCACAGGCTCACCTATCTGATTTCTGGTAGGGTCAGGGACACTGCTGATGACTGCATGCATGCCTTGTCTCTCAACGGCATGCTATGGACCATCATGTACGACGTGGACAAGACTAGCAAGATGGCTGGGACCCCTACCCACACTTGGAAGACCATGCAGGAGTCACTGGGGAACAAATTTTGTTTGCCACGGGAGTTCTGGCCAGACTTAAATCCCCTTGATTGCGGTATCTGGGTGAACATGATGAGTAGGGATTGGTGTCACTTTGCCCCAAAGTTCAACGACCATTATGTCATCCACATGTGCGCAGCCTGGAGGAGGTCTGTGGAGAGTGTCGTAGCCGTCAATAGTGGCATCATTGAAGACGTTCAGATGCATGTGTCCTATTTAGCGTGCACCAAAACAGATGGAGAAAGCAAACTTGTTGTTTGTGAACCAAGGAGACTGGTTCTCCACCATGTGTGAACAACCTAACCTTGAGTGCAGGCAGTCTTTTTGAAGCACACTTAAGTTAAATGAAGAGGAGTGAGGTCTTCTATTTCTCAAAAAAGCGAATAAAGAATCAGTATGGATTAATTTGACACGTGTACGGGGTCTGATCGCTCATCTTGAAATGACTTTGATGCTCCAAACTAGGCACAAAACGTGGTCGGACGAATTAATGCATTGTGTCCACCTGACATCCCATAATCACAGAGGAAGCTTGCAGAATTATAATGTCTCAAGCACTGCATCCTGGATGATCCTTATAAATGTTAAGGTTGTTTGGCACCCCAAATCACGACTTTCACTTCGTCAATGAAAAAAAATTATGCTATCTATCTACAAGTATGCCATCGTACTCAAATTATTCCTTATTTCCTATACTTTTTCATGTTCTATCCTTATTTATATCATCTGTGCAAATCGCGTCCTCTGACGTTTTCTGGCCTCAGTCAACAGAGATGATTCACTGTAGCCCATCCAGGCACATTCCTGAACGTCGTCTCTGCAGAAAGGGATGAAGAGTTATCGCAACTGAGTCCTGTGATCCACATACAGTCCTTGGCGAAAGTAATTTTCCCAAGAAGGATGGAAGAAGGAAAGTAAGAGGTGGATCGAGCTTTTGGCGCGGCTCGAAAAAGCTCACGAGCCTGCCAATTTTGATGACTCGAGAATGTAGAAAAGGCAAAAAAGCCTAAAAAAAGGCTCGGTTCGGCTTTGCCAGATTCCTTCTTTTCTAACGCGAATACACAATGCAGCAGTCCTGCCTCATTGATCAGATGGGCCTATCAAGTGAGGCATGGTCATCTAGGGGACTATAACGAAGCCGTAGTTAATAGAACAGGCCTGTCGACTGGGCCTCAGTTATTAAGACCCCTAAAGTCTCTTCTTCAAATCGCCCTGTCCTTGTTTGAAACCTCTTGAAAAACTCATCGAAGCAGCAGCAAGGGAGCTCTAGATAGGTAATAGTCCTGTTAACTGGCTACATGAATGCATTTAAAGTTCCATAGTTACTTCAAACATCCGTGCGGTTGACTTAGGCACGACTGTATCTGTACGCCCAAGCACGCTGCCTGGCCCACAAAGTTACTCTAGTCCCTGCCACTGCCATACCTACATGCGTCGTAAATGTCATTGATTTTTGGTGTGTTTCTTTGTAGGCAGTTTGAGGCTCATTTAAAGTTTTGCCCGGCTCACTCAAAAAGTGCCATAAGCTCTGCTCAACTGAAGGCTCCAGAGGCTCAACTCCAGAGTCCAAACCCTCTCATCCCCCACAAGCAGAGAAGGATGAAAAAATCGTTCGGGCGGCCATTACTGACGCCAAGGACTGTAAACACCACTAACACATATGTAGTACTTGGTGTCCTTACCTGACTGAATACATCCACACCAATGGATTCCCCAACTCAAACTTTGTCCCCTTTACCTCTTCCTTAGTTTGGAGGGTGACACCACAGCTGAAACAAATGGACCGTTTCGCGTGTAGGTTCTTGTAGAGGATGGTGTTGTTGCAAAGGACCTTTTTCGAATATCTTCAGTAATCCGCTGCAGCTCTGTCACTGACTCCTTCATCTTGTCTCTGCCAAACTCGTCAATTTGCTTCTCCAGCTTTGCCCTAAAGTGCCGGTAGAGACGCTCGTCAGGCTCCTGGATCTCCATTAGACGAGAACGGGTCACGGGATTCAGACCTGGCCATGATCGAGGTGAGGATGCTGGACGCATAACTTCATACCAATCCGAGGTCCCACTCTACTCACTGGATCTCTCATTTTTGCGCCTGGAGTTGTTGACCAATCCCACCACTTGGTAGAGCGGCACACACAGCAAGTGTGCCAGCAGCACCAGGGACTCAGACATGAGCTCCGTAATCATCACCAGATCGAAGTCTTCGTCCACCTCTTGAATCTTGCGAGTCACAACTGTCTGGAGTGAAAGACAAATGCGCGATGGCAGAGCGAGGTAGGGCTTCACGTACCTGATTCTGAAGGTCGTATTTGGTCACTCCTAAGTCCCACAACATGTTATTTGTGGCGTGGATCCCGTGAAAGCGAGCGTAAGGCAGGGACTGGCAAAATTGCATACCAACAACTTATGTGTACGTACCAATGTTCATCGGGCCGAAAAGAACAACTTTTGCAAAGATTAGAAGATGCGGATATGTGGTCAAAAGTTTGTGCAAACATGGCGAGGCTGAAAAAATGAGGCTGCCACCATCAACAAACCCTTTGAACCCAAGAAAAGTCATCTCTCAAACTGCTCAGACCCCTTTGAGGAGCTGCCTATTCTTTATTTCATAACAGAGATACGATGCAAAATGATCAGATTGCGCTCCTGGAAGGAAGAAAAACTTTTTTGTGATGGACTCTGAATCCACAACATTCTGATCCAAAGTGCTCAACTTCGAACATGGAACACAAAGTGGTCGTTACACAGACTTCGCAGCTTATGCGAACAATGACGTCATCGAACATATCCTTTCCCACGTATCTGGCGTAGAAAAAACAGTACTGTAACGCTATGGCTATGACTTCCGAGGTGCTCGATGATGTCAGCGTTCGACATGACGTGGACGTCTCGTGAACGTCCTGCTAGCAGAGTCACGCTTCCCACTATCAACGTCCGTCTGTAGCAATCAGGACAGTGCAACATTGCTCCAGGAGGGGATATGCGAAGATAGAAGAATAAGCTGATCTAGCAACTATGATATACTACTCTATCTTTGGGAAGGACGTCCGGCGCTTTTGGACGTCATCTGGCATTTTTCTTCTAACCTTAATCGATTGACGGGAACACTCAATGCCCCAGACTCATCTGCTCCGGCGTCGTCTGCGTCGGTCTCATGAGTATCATTTCCTTGTCTGGTGGCGAACTCAGGTTTTAGTTTAGGAGTGCTGGCCCGGCTCGAAAGAGATACCGGCCCGGTCCGATAAACACTGCTGTCTCTCAATGCCCTTATGGCAGTGAAAAGCTCGGCCCTACTGTGGCCGTTTACGCTTTAAGTACAGTTCTAACTTTAAAAGGAGGGCTTTATTTCAAAATCTGACCCGTATACCGACTGAGGATGAACACGGAGAGGAGCAAAGTGAGTCCGAGGTCGGTGTAGGGATCAGACTTGACAAGGAAAATAAAGCCCACTTACAGCGATTCATATTTGACGCAAGATTTTTGAACTACAATACTTTATTTTCTGCCGCTAGCTTAAAATTTAAATATTTATTTTCCGCCAACGGTGCCAGCAACTTCAGCCAAGAAAGCTTGAGGGAAAAAAAGATTATTGTTTTCCGACAGCAGCAGAAAATAAAGTATTTCGGAAACACCACGAAATAAAAGTGGCGAGGAATCAACCGAAAATCTTGCGTCAACGAAGCAATTTTGTCGGCTCGTAATACTTTATTTGAGGGAACATCGTAGGGAAAGGTGCCCTCGTAGACCCTGAGGTAAGACCACATGATCATAGCATGCAAAATGTCATCAGTAAAATAGCACTACTACCTTTTGACGTATTCATCAATTGTGAGTTTCCACTTCCAGACCTTGTCTATCTGGAAGAATCCATAGACGCTCTCGAACTCATCTGTGGGATCTCTCAAGATGGTGAAGTAAACTGCTGAAGGGCCGAGCAAACGGCTGGAAAAATTCTTTAGATACGATATTTGTACATATTGACGTCTCTGAACGTCCATGTACGTATCTATCAGAATGTCCTGGTGGAGATCCAGAAAATTGAAAGGGACAAGGTGTAATGAGCAAGTTCTTTTAGCAGTCACCAACTCATGCTGGTTAACGCACTGGACTGGAAGACCACGTGCAAAGATTTTGCCAAAACTTCATTTAAAATAATCATCATTTCAATTGTATCCTGTGGATCAAAAAGACCACAGGTGTCAGGAATCTGCATGTATGACTCAACTTGAGTAGTTTGAGTTAGTGAACGACCGAAAGCCGATACATTTCTGCTTCGGCTGATATGTACGGCCGAAACAAAGACCGAAAATGAATCGGCAAAGTTTTTCTGCATTGGTGGCTTGGCACCACCCTGTATCGGCCGAAACACAGTGTATCAGCCCAAACAGACTGCATGGGCAGAAACATCTTGTCAGCCAAAAGAGCCGATACAGTCCTATTTCGGCTGATACAGTCCTACTTCGACCGAATATCGGCCATTTCGGTATGGCCGAAATACCGTTTCGGCCGAAATAAAACAAATCTTGTTTCGGTCGTGCACTAGTTTGAGTGAAACCTCTGAATGGCTCCAAAGATCTAGCATCCGGGATGGGACTGGACATTAACCGCATTCTTGCTTCTCATTAAGCACAGGTGCAATTACCTAACCTCCTGGTAGTTCCACTTGGTGTGCAAGATGAACGCGTCGTACAGCCCTTCTGTGTAAAACTTGTTATGCCACGCTACTCCGTTGAGCATCGATGAATTAAAAGGTACCTCCCAATGACTCTGATCGTAGACCAAATGTGAGTGCTCTTTCATCACAATGTTCAAGTCACGTCTAAACGTTTGCCTGAACAGCAAGTTCTGGATAGAGCTGAAAAGGTGCATTCTGGTGGCAAAGAAGGAGATCCCCGAGAGCAGGAGAAAGACCCACCTGGAGGCAGTCTTGTGAGTCTTCATGAAGGCGAACTTCGTCTTCGGAACGCAGTCTTGGGGGTTCAGGTCTTCCCTAATCCAAAGATCCAATGGGGCAAAGTCGGGTTCATTCACCAGAACAAAGTCTTGGTGATCACGCGGTATAGCACGTATGCAGAAAGTGACCAGAATGACACCGGTGAGAATGACCAGCAGCTTGCCCTTGTGGTTCCTCACAAACCTGCGGAATTGCTATATACCATAGGAAAGCATAACTTGAATCGGAAGGATAACGAGGACCAGTGTGCTAGATTGACGTGAGGCCTGGGAAAGGTCCAGAGTGAGGAGTGCTTTTGTCTAAAAAGTCTAATACTAGTGATGGTAGAACTTACAGGGAAGTTGAAGTTTCCAGATCCAACTGTTTGGTTTGTAGATCTTCTCAATCATTTGAAGGTGATAAAGAGTCACTGAATTGAAGATTCGAAAACGAAAATAGTTTGACCTGAACATTACACATAGAATCGTTGCTTCATTGGAGAGTATCTCACTTTTTTGCTTTGTCAGGTTCCCCTCGGGGGTATCTGAGCGATCCATTTTTGTAAATATGGATAAAATAAATCGGCATAATTCTCATGTCTTCATGAACATAAAGGTTGTCTGTGTCACTGATTTGAACTTGAAAGAGAATTTCATGAGTGTGAACTTCAGTTAAGATGCTCATGATATTCAGGCCTGTATCGCTCAGTCATCGTCATCAACTCTGTTAAGTTTATCGATTTGGTACTTCCTCGGGTAAAATCATCATTTCATACTGACCCAGGTTATGCTTCCCTATCAATGACATAGATCAATCAGAAAAGTTCCAAATAGTAACAAAAATAAGAGCATCGATTATAGCCAATTTGGTCATAGCCAAAGCTATTGGTCATTCAAGAGTCGTCAATCTTACGTCAAAGAAGGCTTCAAAGTTATTGTGAGTCAAAGTTTTCGACCTAGCAGAGTTTACGACTAATTCAAAAAATACGATCTTATGGTATTTATTTAAGGTAACATGAAAACCTACCTATTCCACCCGTGAAGAGAATAGGGGAAAGTCATGCTTCTTGTTAAGATGAATAAACACTGACGACATCCTCGCTTGATACGACCTGTTGACATTTTGTATTGACGGCCACAAATAAAAGGTCAGCTCAAACGTGCATATTACTGAAGGGGGAGCGAGCCAGATATTAGTGAGGGAGTCGAGCCGATCCCAGCCGGAGAACGACTTAAGCCCGAGGGAGTCGCAAAAGAACAACGTCATCAACGTCACAATTTTTACCATAAAGGCTGAGAATGGTGAGTGGAAAATCAAACTGGGAGACACTGCCAAAAAATGGGTAGGATCTTCTTTTTTTGTTCTTTATGTTCTTTTTTGAGGTAAAGTCCACGAAGGACCTTGACTTTGTGTCGAGTGGACATCGAGGTCGGGTCATGAGCCGGCTCGACTCGCCCCGACTTGTGTATGTGCGGGTCGGGTTGGTTCTTTCACCATTCCTATAGAACGTGTAAATTGACAGTTATTGTCTCCACCTGTGCAAATGTCAAGAAATGGCTTTAGGTGTCGAACCTGAACATCTGCACCAAAAGTCAAACAGATATGACACCGAATGTATCACATGTGCGTAAACATACCGTGCACGAAGTTTGCATACATGTATCTGCAATTAAAAACTAACATATTCTGTATTTCTAATCAGAATTGTGTTTACATACGTGAATGAAAACTATGACTAAGCCGTAATTGGTGGCAGGAGAGCTCTATATCTGCGCGTTACTTCTTCTTTGAGTTCTTCTCGTACGCGTACGCGGTCCTGAAAGGCATCCCGATTACTTCCTCTTCCTCGTCATTGCTGCCCTTCCCATTTTTGTTCTCGTGCTGGAAGTAGTGCTGATGCCTCCTGAGCAGCGGATGGTCCCCGCGCCAGCTGTGGGCCTTCGAGGCCGTGGTTGAGGCCGTGCGGAGGTTGCCATCTCTGCCTCCAGCCGCTGGAGAAGGGCTACGGTGGCGATGCTAAGGGGAAAAAACGTGTGTGCATGTGTGTAGAATAGGGGTTCGTTTCGGTCTCACTATTAGATGGTCGTAGGTCATGCTCTTCCTGGTCCGGTCGTTCCTCATGTTCCAGTCGTGGTACACTTCCCACCTGACAGATCAATCATACACAGCACATGCAGGTTAGGTATCCCCGGTGGTGCAGCAGCTAACTTTACCTGGTGCTTCTGGCACTCTTGCTTAGGGGTTGATTCCTGTGCGCCCTCCAGTAGATGCCGTCGTCGTCGTCGTCTTCGCTCAGTTGGTGGTTGTGATCGCAGCAGCAGTGGTGATGGTGGCAGTGTTGTTGCTGCGTCTGGTAGAGGTCATGACGCGAATGGCGGTAGCAGTCGACACAGCAATCTGTTCACAAGAGGGAAAAAGCCTTTGAAGCAGTCTGCAGCTGGAGATCACAGCAGTGATGGGTGTCTTACCTTTGTGTCCTCCTCCTGCTGATCTGGATCTGGTGGATGCGATCTGGAATGGCGTGGCAATGCCTTTCCTGATGGGCGAGGCCGACTTATTCCTTGCGGACACGCGCTGGTGGGCCAAGTGTGACGGATGTTGCGCAAAGTGTGAGTACGTGTGGTGGATGGACTCCAGCTGGCACTCGGAGCAGGTATCGCTGCAACGGAAACTTAGCCATGATTCCGGAAGGTGGCAACTACAGGCACGTACACAAGCTAGAGCCACTTTTAACCAAACCTCTAGATACACACACGCACTTGCTTACGCACCAAGAACTGTCGATTGAATGCCCACAGGAGCCTTTGCCCAGTCCAGAGTCTCTCGCGCCGCCAGAGGAGGAGTCTTTCGAGGCCTTCGAGTTCTTGGCCGTCGGGGATCGCTTGTCCGAACGACTCCAAAGTCGGCGGTTCTATTCATCAAATCATCTCAGGTCAAATCATCATGTGACATGATCGTGTAATTATATCATATGATTGTCATGTAAGCACATACGATCATCGTCTAACTACGTACACTTAGTGTAACACTAACCTTAAACCCTTCTGACGTCTCCCTGGCTGACGACGAGGGTCGGTGGTCGTGGGCATGAGGATCAAGCGACCTTGTTTTTACGGAAGTGTAAATTAATTAAACAGTTTGTGTAGTCGGTATCGTCATCACACCTGGACTCGAAATGTTCATCTAAG
>JAAUXU010154098.1_pt1 | contig 35187 bp, 27 predicted proteins | sample 7278151 | NCBI WGS metagenome assembly JAAUXU01 (sample SAMN14350113, study PRJNA611818) | marine sediment metagenome | isolation source: surface marine sediment (1.8m) | place: French Polynesia: Moorea | collected 2018-08 | reverse complement strand
TTTTTGCTGGCAAGAATTTTAAGAAGATAATTTTTTTTATTTTGCAACGGTCTGACCAAATCAGCACTGATCTTGCTCAAAAGATTATTTTTTCAAAAAAAAAATAAAGTGTTGGAGAGAGTGAAAGATATTTGAAACTTGCACCTCGTAGCATTAACATAGGTTAAGAAAAAAGGCTATGCGAGCTGTTTGGATCAAAGCAGACTTAGATTTCTTTCCAGGTATTTCAACACTGTGTAAAGTCAAGTTCTGATTGAACTACAACTTCGCCTCTCATGACCTTTTTGCTCTCATGAGGCCATGCGTGAAGACATTGCTTTCTGATTGCAGAGTCGAGCCTGCTGTAGCTACAGAACTTGTCGATACCTTTCTTTGCTAGCGTCAAAGATGAGGTGGGAAATTAGAATCAAACCAATCCGAGTCTATTCCGACCACCCTGTAAAAGGTTACAGGAAAGTTCTTTTACCGAGCCTTTAAGTCATAAGCATGTAAATAATTAAGCAATCAATTTGACCGTGTAGCTGTAAAGAGATATTGGAAAGTTCTGTTTCGTGATCTTTTTACAAATATATGGCATTTTTTAAGTTAATGCCTTAAGCATCTGCAAGAAGAAGCCTAAGACATATTTATTTGTATGCGTGATGCATTTTTATAATGGAGGCCAAGTGTCAGGGTATTGTACAACGGCGCTGTGCAGGGAAGAGCGTGCCAGCTGTGATGCCTTCGAGTGACCATGGAGAGGCTCTCATTGCCGCTGAAGGTTGCCGAATGAATGAAAGTTATATTTACAATACTAAACAATGCTTACACTTTCAAGACTTGAGAAGCTTCGGCTACTTTCTGGCAACCCTGGACAGAGGTGGGCACAGTGCATGCGTACAGTATACGGCATTCCTTTTCGCACCTGTTACCAAAATGCATTCAAAAATCACATAAAAAGTGACATATTCTCGACATTGCGTTGCCGTCCTTATCGTAGTTTGAAGATACCAGGAAAACTGCACCAATGATCCTTGGCTGGATTTAGCAAGAGGTAGGCTGAACGTGGCGTCAGCTTGTCCTTCTTTATTAAAGATTGGAGGACATAAAATACCAAAACGTTTGGTTCAAAACGAAGACAAGAGACGCAGTCGATTGGAAAACATTTGCGACACAGGTCTACCCCATGTGGAAACCCTACCTTCCATCGAGCTTCTGGAAAAGCTTTCCACGACATGACATCTTTTTATGAGTACACAATGATCTTCTTGAATCACGCTACTTTTGGTAGACCCTGTATGTGCAGTAACAATGTTGCTCCTTATTTCCTTGCGGGCCTCGAGTACTCACTCATAGAGTGCCTAGAGGATCTTCTCTGCTGAAACTGACTGACTGATGGAACGTCCAAGACTTGCATTGCTTGTTCTGTTGCAGTAGCATGCACTTGGACCGCTGCAGTGTGCAGAACATGTGATGTGCAACTGTACGAAGGCGGCAAACCCACTCCAGTAAAGCCTCACACGAGTACGACAGGTGCAGCCTGTGTGTGTGCAATATTTCAACAAAGCTTCCGAGTTTTAACCTCCTCTTATGCAATGCATATCACTCTCGTTTTCAAGCAGTGAATCAACTTGACAGTGCAGATGCGTCTGCTCTTTCCCCATTCTTTGACTTGGACGAGCAGAACTTGGTATCAGGCCAGTCCACCGGCAGGAGCCTCCACCTTCCCTGTCCTACCAACGAGCTGAGGCTGATATGAACGTATGTATGGCAATGGGAGGGGAGTCGTAGTGATCGCGTCCTGACGAAGATGAAGAAGCCACTCCACACGGCGACGTTCTAGTTCAGGCACGTGTACTTACGTAGGGATTGATACTGAGCACTCAGTCTATTCTGTGATATGGAGCTCTCGTATCTTGTCTCTGGCGCCAAGACAAACCATGTGAATACGTAACTGAAGAGGATGTCGACATTGCATCACTTCCTGAGGATTACATCCAAGAGTCCTGATAGTTGACGGATGCACCAGATTTCACATTCCCTAAGCTTGGAGGATGCTGGTCCTGTCCAATCTACTTTTTATGCTCTCTCCGATTACGTTGGATGCTGGCACGGGTCCATCAATCTAGCGCGTATATTGGCCGCAAACCTTCCTGACCAGGGAGCGAGAGTAAGCAGAGATGGGTAAGGTAGCAAGAGCATGACAGGGAGTCCATGAGGGAGATCGCATTCACCTCCTGCTGTCGATCTCTGCTTTTTTGGGTGTACGGTAGCGAAACCCCATCAACTGGAGAAAAGACAGAGCCATCAATTTGATCTTCTTCCCTAAGTCTTTTCAGCAGATAATCCAATCATCCTGGAGCACCTAACTGATCCCTCCCTCTCTAAGCATTGTATACAGTAGTGTGTTGTTGCCTTGTTGCCTTCACGTTTATGTGTGTGTCCCCGGCAATTTTTCTCTTTGTATGTCTCGGTTCAGTCTCCACTCTATCTTCATCTGTGACAGATATCCTTCTTCGACCTGACTTTGACCATGCTTCCTCTTTCAAGTGCCTCTTGCATGAGAACAAAGTGCGCTATTTTTGTCAACTTTTGTGACCTCTCCGAGGAACTTTATGCGTAAAACCTCATTGGAATGCGCATTTATTATGACGTTCTTTGACCTCTCTCCACCAAGAAATATTGCCACTGTACAGAGGTCAGCAAAATCATTGCACTTACTACGAGTACCATGTGATTCGCTGTTTAAATCAAATATTTTTCTAAATAACTCATATTGTCAGCATTGCACGGAAATATGCACTAACCTTTAGTCTACCGAGATAGACTCACTTATTCATGGACCGTTGAGCGTGAAATTACTGGCACCCCCTCAAAATTCTGGATTTGAAGACATGCGCGAATATGGCTTTGAGGCAAGTGTCATAATTACACGTTCAGGTTACTGGCACCTCTGTGGGATAGATGGAAAATATCCTTGTAAGATTTTTCAATATCCGGTGAGTGATGCAATGCTGAAGAGACATTCGATGGAGATTTGTCCGACCCGTGCACAGCAGGAAGTATCTTCATCCTTGCCACAGCCACCATGGCCAGAGAGCCCAGCATGAACATGACAGTCATGGTCACTCAGAGGAACCCCGATAACTCTTGCATTGGCTGTAACGCTGTCTTGAAGGCCCTTACGTAGTTCCTGCATCAACAGCCAAGGAAATGCAGAAGACGGCCTGTCTCGGAGCACCTTGCCGAGCCAAAATGGCCGTGGCAGAAAGCAAGGATTCCCCTGCAGCTGCAGCACAACTTCATGCCGGATGTCCACTTTGCGTAACTTTTGCCATATTTTGAATATGAACACTGCCATTCCTCTTGCTGTTCTTGCCCGTTTTGAGGTCTGACAGACACAGCGAGCGGGTACGGCCCATTTTAGGCCCACTGCTGGTCAGTGGTAGACCTAGGCTTACCACTTCTTAAGCAGAACCTAAATAATGAACACCCTGTATGCATGCAGCGCTGGACCGTTGGGTTCTACAGCGGTCGTGCCCACGCGCTGTCCTATGCAAATACATCCTGCCTGAGACTGGCTGACGAAACGAAATGTGTCACTGGCGCCGAACCTTTGCCCATTCACAAATGGGGCAGCAACACAAGGAAGTTCTTTTACCCGTCCGTCGGTGCAGGAGGCAGATAAAAATGGAGAATATTAGGAAGTTGGACAGCCCACAAGTCTTTGGCTCTTTCAACGTCTGCAACCAGAGAAAGGAAAAGCTGAACATATGAGTTTCTTGCACAGTTACTTGCATGCAGAAAGAAGCCCAGATGAGAAGTCAGAAAAAAATTATGAGTCGGAGAAGCATTTCTATGGGCGGAATCAAAGGCATGTAATAAGAAAATATGCGCTTATGTTTGGTCTTGGGTCTGCCTCGCTTTCCCAAACGTATTCACGGAACTGGAGCAGAAGTTGGCGAGAAGAGAAGAAAACACAATTAATGATTGCGCTTGCAAGCCCCGTTTCCGAGTATCCAGGACAGTACGAGGGAGGCAAAACGAAAATACCGTATGAATGCTTGTCCTTGCGTGTGGCGCACGACGATGGAAGCAAGGCTTAAACACTCCTTCGTCACGGAGAGCAGCCCGATGCGTAAGTAGGTATTTACTGTGACACTCGTAGAATCGAGCAATCAAGACCCTTGAGGTCTCTAAGCCTTGCATGGCCTCCTCGTGTCTGGGAAGCTGTTTGAGCCGAAAAACAGGCTCCGTAACATGGAAGACCTTTCGGGAAAGCCATGGTGGTGGCTGAAGCTCCGAAGATGGACGCAGTACTTGAATGTGTCCCTTGATGACGTCATCTAGTTTGTGCGCATCAGAATCGTGAACTTTGCCCCAAAACAAAAAAGGCTTCTGGTCAATTTCAGTGTCGCAATTTTTGACTCACCCGGTACTTTTACAATGTGAAATGAGTTTGCACCCTCACACCACACACTACTTTCTCGTATCTAAGGAGAAGACGACACAAAAGTCAGAGGAGCCTGGCAGCCATAGAAGGGTTGGGGCTACTAAGTTTGTAACGCTTCTTAAATTTAGCTCACTCCAAAGGCCTATGATTAGACCGAAATCTGCTTTCTTCCCTTCAAAAGGGGTTTCCAGGCATGAACACAAGGGAGGGCCAACTTGATCCACTCGATCCTTGGTTCCGATTTCCAACCAGACTTGATGCATAATCTTGCCAGAAAGAGAAACCATTTGGTATCAGGCCCGTGCACGTGCAAGTTCTCCTGGATAAGTGGGGCCACTGCCACCCATGGCAGATGCATACGTGCCACGCAGGGTTCGGAAGATTTGCTGTTAAAGACTCGCAGTTCAACAATGTTACCTTCTACACATCAGTCGTACTGAAGTAAAACCTACGAGGGTCCAAATTCTGTCAACTTTTTCGGTTAAATAAGCATTTTTTTAGTAGAGTAGCGACGCCGAAATCGAATAATTAAGCTTTTTAGGCGCCAGAAAAAGCCCTTCTGCATCCATCCCGTATTCGGCGTTTCGTGCAATTTACCGTATGTTTCGCCGAATTTTTTGCAAATGATGGTAAAACTAAGAAATTGGAGGCTTCAAGTAGCTGTCCGACACCAAAGAGCGACAACCAGTGCAAGTGTGAGAAGTGCATGGTGACGATGTCGTGTTCAACATGCCTAAAGTCTGCAACCCAACCAGCCTTGCGGTGGAGTTCGGTGACAGCGCCGCGCGGACTTTTGGCTCTGCCACCAAAAGCCCCTCATGCCAAAGCTGTTGAAGGTCCTACTAAATTCACGCAGTCCACAGATGTCCCTGTTTTTACGTATCTATATATAGAGAGATTTATTATATTACACCTTTTTATCACATGGGTGTCTCATACTTATGAGACGGGCGTTGGGTATGGGCCAGCGTTGCCCTCGCTCTGCTCAGGAAAATTGACACGACTGGAAGCAAAGTTGCTCACAAATCAGGACCACTGTTTTGGCCACTTCATTTGACAATCATGTTGCGGGCAATAATTCTGAGCCCCACGACTCCTTTTAAAATTTTGTGTATGGTTGATTGGGAGGTGCCACTTTTCTTCTGAAAATTGCTTGATCATATTCTGTCGATCATGGGCTTGATCCAAGTGACGATCTTCTTATCAGAGAAGATCTTTACCGTGGATGAGTTTCTTGGGTTTTTCCAACCACCAGAGCAGTTTTCTTTCCTATTCAAGTCGAAGGAATTTTATCTAGTCTGTGAATCGTTGTCGTCGAGGACAAACCAAAGAATTTATCTAGATATTGTCTTTCCCTCCAATTCAAATTGTTTTTCTCATTTGCATGATGTGTCTTGGTGATCTCGACTGCGGACTCACGTTGACTCGATGTCTCGCCTGATCCTCTCCGTGAAGGCTGCGGTCCCTCTTGTTGTTGGACAGGGGCCAATTTATCTTTCTTTTCACATCTTAGGACTCCGATCTTTTCCTAATGATGCACCTCACCGTCATGATGTTGGTGCCAGCGACCTTTACGATAGTGAGCTTAAGGGTGTCTGCATGGTGCAGAATTGAGGAGGGAACTACTTCTGGCCTCCATAATCGGAGAGTTCCTGCCAAATGCTCTCTCTGATGAATCCGAATGTTAGTCAATGGCACAAATGTTTACACTGGAATTGGCGCGAAACTTAAAAACGATCAATTGTGAAAGCAACTTAAGGCTATCAGACATTTTCGCTTCCACACCCGGTGTATGTCATCCTGAGACAGTAAGAATTCGATTTGCATTGAGCAATAGTGAAGAATGAAATTTTGCGTAGCACTCGCGACAAGTTTTCTTGGACTCTCTGTGCTCTTGGGTTAGTCTTTGTTTGAGGGACTCCCCCATTTTATGTTACTCTCCTCAGGGGTGGTCTGAGTCACCTACGAACCTTCCTGACGAAATCAGGAATTATCTTGGACTCTCACAACAGGCTAATTGCGGTGCCGTGACAAACACTGGGACTGCCCTTATATTCGGACACTTTTTTTGTCTCACTGTGCATGAGTGTGGGCAGCTCAGCTAAAGTAGAGTGAAAGATATAGGTTGGCAGACTTAAAATATTCCAGTCGTTCGAAACCGAGTCTTTGTGTGCATTGTCACTTGATACCAAAATGGAACGTTCGTGCCTCACGTTCGCGCACGTGTACACGATGGAAGAGTCATGGGATGTCTGTGGGGAGCAACCCGGCCTTGGCACTTGGGTATGCGGCCGGCACGTCTAGAATGACCTCAGCAAAAACGGACTGGCAGGAGTCATATATACAAACAAATGCTCCACGTAAGGCGAGGAAGAGAGGAAAATTTGCAGTGCGCACGTGCACCTGTTCATACATTTCATCTCCTCGCCAGGCCGACGTCAAAGCAACCGTTACAGAAGTTTTTAACCGTTTTCATACTTTTCATGCAGGGTTGCAGTGACTAGAGAATCAGTAGTGCTGATTGATCGTCGCTCATCTTCTCACGGAGTGAACTGTAGACTTGAGAGAGACTTGGGCTCGGCAGATCTAAGATTACTTGAGAGAAAAATCTATTCCCCGTCATGCTGTACGTAGAGGAGTTACTGAGCACGCACACTCACTAGGGTGTGACATTGCCACTTGAATCACACAACCTCGCGTGTGGAAGAAGAAGCTTCATCACAGCCAAGCTCACTTAACAAGGGTTGGCAAGACGTTCCAACACCATGTGCAATGTTTACAGTAGGTATGTGCTGAGAGACGATAACGGAAGTTTCTCACAGGTGGATACAATGACAACGTTTTATGTCAGGTTCTGGCTTACGTTCGTACATGAATCTTGACACAATCATGTCGAACAGAACTGTCGCATCATTTTTCCCAACATGATGGAAACGTCATTCTTCTCCATAAATGCATCAAATGTTGAAAATGTCACTGGGAGTCATCCCACTCTAAGATAACATTTTATGTAGTAAAAGTGAGTGTGCAAAGTTAAACACTTTTTCCGTCTGAACGGAGCCCCTTTGAGTTTATGCCATTCCAAAAATTTGGGTGCGTAGACTTAGAACAGAAGGGGGAAACGTACTTACTACCACTTGCTAAAGTACGCAAGAGGCCTGTACGAAGAAGGAGGACTGTGTGGAGGACGGAGGACTGTGTGGCATGGTATATAGCTGAGTGCATTAACTTTATATTGCAATCTCTGCATTGTAGCACTGTACTTTCCCGGTTATTTACCGAGACGTTTTTTGACGTGTCCAAGGCCTTCTATCGCCAGAGGTCGTCAGCCCGAGGACAATATGAGGCCGAGGATACGTCAAATCACTGAGGAAAGTACAGTGCTCAATGCAGAGAGGCAACGGCAACTTGATGCAAAATTTTGGGGGGTTCATTTCAGGCAGGCGGGACAAGGACAGACTTGTCAGAGGGAAATAAAGTGCTGACAGTGTGAAGTGTGAAGAATGGTAGTGCTGACAGGTGTGCTGCCCGGACAATGAAAATGAGGCAGAGTTGGCAGAGGGAAATATTTCCCTCTGCCTACAGTGGGAAATACAAAAGTGGAAAGACATACTCTATTTTGACCACAATGAGAAAATGCACTTCATTTACCAGCTGTGGGGTAAAAATATACATTTCCCAGTGTTCCGCTCCGCTCTGAACAGAGCTGCGTTGTGCTCCTCCTTCCTGCTACAGCTGACAACTGACTATAATTTGATGCAAGATTTGTTCTTTAAACAAATTGCGTTGCTGTGCGTAGGCTGGATTTTCCTCATGTTGGTCCTCATCATTTAATGTGTCCTTGGCTTCATTTTGTCTTCAGGTCCCACTCTCTGACAATATAGCTCAGATCCAAACTCCAAAAATGAAGCCCTTCTGTACAGCGGATGCAATGCATAGCTAAAATATCCACAATATTTTCTGGTCCTTCCGAAAATACCGTGATTGCCGGATATATTGTCCCGAAATATTTCCCCCATGCAGAAAAGAAAAATTGAATGTAACCCCCAAATTTTGCAGTAAGTGCAGTACGGAGCACGGTGTATAGCATGGTACATAGGCGTAGCATATGGCATAGTGTGCAGCATAGTATTTACTGTAGCTTAGTTTATATAGCATACATTGACGCAGTATAACGTGGAACGTAGGACCTGTACATAGAGCACATTGGGACAATCACCCTGTTTTTCTGGCCGACAAAACACCTGATAAAGCTTACTCCCCTTGAAAGGGTCGCTTGGAGACAACTGCACCAGCAACAGCCTGGTCTAACTAGTACTTCAGCCTCTTCAAAGACCTTTTCGGCTCTCGATTCCTCACGGACCAAGTTCCTATGAGGATCACTGCAGAGGCTCAGTCGATCACAGGCATGAAGTGTTTAAAACGTGGGCCCAGATATGTGCCTCTACAAGATGGTTGGCCAAATTGAAAAGTAATATAACAATTGGTTTTTACTTCTCTGATAGCCGTTGTAAACGTTTTCGTGAACAAAACTTCGAAATTTTCTCCAATCAAGCATATTCTGCCTCTGTTGTGCTGGACATCTGATCGCTCTTGCTGCAAAGTCTGTTGCTAAGTACTTGTTGGTGCCATTCACCGTTCACGCTGTGCGTCAGATTCTTCCCTCAATAGAAATAAGAGATTTTGAGGAGCTTCTGGAACTCGATATCAATTCCCTGACATTCTGTACTTACGTACAATGGTGTCACAATTCAGAACGGAAACTGGACCTGGCCAAGTGGAGGCAGGCCGAACCTCCTGCAGAAGAATAATTGGCAAGGAGTCCAGTGTGGAACACCACGATGACGCTGATCACGACAAAGGCAGGCAGTTTCTTCCCTGCACTCTGAAAAATGCCACAAGGGTGGTAGGTGAGTTTAATACGATCAATACTCGATTGAACAATTTCCAACTTAACGACAATCCTAGATTTACCAATATCATCTCGAGTTCCGTTTTTGCAACTCGGGCAACGCATGCAGTACTCGATTTAACGACACTCTCAGTTTAACGATATTTTTAGGGTGACGGACCTCAATTGAGAATCCCGAGGCAATCGTACTGGCTCTTTTGACTATTTGTGCATGCTTAAGGTGGGTTCGTTCCGCCTACGTGCCTCCTTTAATAGGAATTTTGAGCACACTCACAATTCCACTCAACAACCGATGGACTCTAGGTTTTGCCACCTCTGTACGTCTATTTATCGCACTGAAGGTAATTGCAGTACACTACTTGAGCTGAAAACGAAAAGGGATTGTTCGAAAATTATCGAAAAACGCCTTTGTCGACATTTCTGAGAGAGACTGGCGAAAAATCGAAAAAAAAGAGTGCTTCTGGAGCTCTCCCTGTAATATAAGTAGAGACCGGAAATAAGGGTTCCTAGCCATAAACCGCTGCTGTAATTGCTGCAGTCAGCTACTCCGTGACTCGAGGGTCAGCTCAAGTGGCTCAGTCGACTTTATTTCTGCTTTATTTAGTGCAGCCACAGAAGGCACAAAAGAACTTTTCTCCAGTCCCTGAAAAAAAGTCCACCAAATAAAAGTCCTGACAGTTAAAATTTACTTTGAACTTTGGTTTGCTGTTCCTAGATCACACTCAGCAGTGCCAAAAGGTTTCACCACATTGGGAGAGAAGAGAGTCTCTGCTTGCAGTGAGAGCAAATGCAATAAGGATTCAAGTGTCTTCACAGAAAAGAATGGCGTGAAAATCCTTGTGGTCAGGAAATAAAAGCAACCAGGGACACAACCATGGCAGCAGAATAATGATAAAAATGTCGCAGGCTGTCCAGATCGGGGTCGTCCTCGGCGCAGTTGTTTGACATGGAGTGGGTGGTTTTTGCAATTGAAAGAGGGTTGCGGATTGTAACAGTCGAAGTGAGCGACATGGGACTGTTGTCGAGATGCTAGGAGATGTCTGAAGCAACGTCGCACGTTCAATGAGGAAATTCGTTCAGAATTTTTTTCATCTTTTTTTAAATTTAAAAAGATTGCTAATGAAAAGTCCACAATTTATTTGTGGTTGCACTGCTACCCTAACCAAAAAGCTTGACAAGCTGTAAGCAATTAAAGCAGGCAGGAGACTCTTGAATGCACTGTATATACCGTGTATATGTCTGTGTCTCGGTCATCACGAGGTTGGTGCTCCCACCGCTCGACCACTCGTCCTCAGACTTGGCCACCAGACACTTCTTTTTACGGGCGGGTGAATGGGGGGATGGTGGGTGCAAAGGTGCATTTCGAGGCCGTTTCGAGGTCGAAATCTCGTGCACCAACCCAGCATTCGTATTTTGTCGCAAATTGGACCGAATTTCAAATGCTTTATTACAGCTACGTTCTACGATGAGTCTCTATGAAGGCTCTATTTTTGAGACATGCTGTGCTGTGGAGTCTCCTCTGCCTTGGCTAAATACTGGATGGTAGATTTGAGGCTAAATGCTGGTGTCGGTGCCTCCAAAAAAGACTTTTGGCAGGCTCTCACCGGAAAATCGGCAATACACTGTTTGATTACTCTTTCCAGTTGCTCACAGCAATTCGTGCTGCCCTCCATCCCCAAAATGATTTGATGGGAAAGTTACAGGAGTGAGAGAAGTGGTTGGCAGTGCTTACCTTGGCCTTTGGTTCATGGCGAATCTTCTCATAAAAGCTGCCCAAAGATCCAGAACCGCTGTTCAAGTCTTTCTAATGATTGGGCACTTTTCCATCATTAGGCACTGCCAATGCCCAAATTGGAGCCCTCTCAGGAGCTCGAGGTTCGACAGACCTTTCTCAGTTTTCAGAAGTTTACTGGAGATAGTTTCCTAGACAAGAAGTTGCCGCGTTGAAGCTCGCCGGTCCGGATGAAATGAAGGATACCCCAGTTTCCAGAAGCTTCTTTGGTCCCACTTATGATGTGTGTGACATCTTCTGTCTGGGCCGATATGTGACTGACGGGTACTGATTGGAAACGATAGATATCTCTAAATGGTGCCTTCTTGGATTTTTGGCAGCATGGACGTCCCACGATATCTGTCTAAAGGGTCTTTCGTTACAGGTAATTCGTGGGCGCCACTGATTCAGATTTGGGTTGCGCGGGTAGGGAAATGTCCTCGGGTATCCTCGACACCCGGACAAACCCTCTACCGCTCTGGCCGTTGTGATCGATCATAACGGCCACCTGGTCTTGATCAGTTTACGAGGGGCAATTGAGCCCAAACGAGAGTTCTCTTCCCATTCACCCATGTCACAGTCTCCAGTTGTGAATTTTGGGTTGAAGAGAAGTGTCCCTTAGGATGCCCAACCTTCATGTGGCCGAGGTTGAGTGCATGTGGAACGTAAAATCTTGGTCAAGGAGGACATTATAGCTCGTCGGCCTCAGTGTTAGTCAAGTTGCAGCCTCCATCATTTATTTGCATGACGCATTCAGTTGGTGCTACAAAAGAATAGGTTTCCTCCTCTTTGAAGACCTGAAAATGTCCTAAACCTGGGTATTGGTAAATAGATCTTGCAGAATACCTCTCTTTAAGCGCTTCTGTTGTGTTTTGCGTTACAAATTGGTTGACACGAAGTAGATATGAATTGTTTGGAAAACCTCAAAGAAAAAGAAATCACTGCTAGAGATTGTCATATAAGTGAACACGAGGAGTATTCACGTACCAACTCAATTGCCCGGTCACAGTGTAAAAATGTATTTTGGCGTATCAAAGCGCAGCTACATTTAAAATGTCATTTGCATTCCGGGAGCTATCCTTATACTACCGTTACTTCAGTACAAGTTTGTTGTACCAGACAAGTGTTCTCGACAAAAGCATCTCGCCGAGCGTCTCCATCACCAATGACATTGTGTAAGTTCTAGGCAGACGTCATGTGGTCGTGACATCTTTGATATCTAACCCTTCAAGACGTCGCCCGTAGCAAAGGCAGAACCATCAGTGCATTCATTTCTTTTAGTGGCTACACGCAGATACAGAACTGAGAATGAAGTTCTTCTTCAAGTGAAGATGTTCCTTCACTTGAGCTGCGTGGCCACTAATCCAGGCTGAATGAATAGGTGGTAGTGCTGTAGAAGCACTCATCAAAGTGTCATGATCCAGTGCAAATACAGTCGAATCTGGCCGTAACGGAGACCTTGGTACTGACCACCAAATCCGTTTAATCGAGCTTCGACTGTCTATGCTTTCTAAGCAGGCATTCCCATACACTCACACAGTCGAGACCACTCAAACTGAGACTCTCTCAGAAATGTTGGAGTCGGCACAAAAAGCAGCTCTGAGCGATGCATGGATAGACATGCGTAGACAGTAGTGAATGGAGAGACCATGAGCTGTCACGTCATGATAGTCGGCGAAAAGGGCCCACTTTTTGGGCACGCAACTTTCCAGAATTGACGAGTTGGGTGAGCTAAGGTTGTTGTCACGCATTTGTGACGACTGCGAGCGACTGGAACATTGCGACATACATAAGTTACGCGCTGCGACAGTTATCGCACTCGCGTGACTCCAGCGTAACAGAACTAATATAAAAAGAGGATAAATAATAGCAAAAACGGTATAATCATGGCCGAGAGCACAACGCAGGCAGAAAAATTGTGAAATATTACTCACGGAGAACATTCGTAATACGACGGTGACGAAGTTACTCGCTATTTTTGTAGCAGGCGAGTCCGTCTTCATCAGGTTTGAGCGCATGCTTCAGTGTTCCTGAGTACTCTCCACTCATTTTGACAAGCTTTGCTGAAAGTCAAAAGTAAGTGTTCATTGTTTGAAACATTGGATACACACCAAAGGTTGCTGAAAAGAAGTGAATGCCTTCGCTAGTGATGGATCCTACCTGAAGCCATCAAAGCTTTTCTGCCTTCTTCACAGGCAAGGCAAGCCTGAGGTGAAAGCTTGGCTCGCTAAGCTTCACTGTTGTTCAGCGCCAGCATCTACAGGGGGATGGGCACATTTGGAACCACCGAAGGCCCCATGGGGCCCTTTCAAGCCGAGCCGTGCCTTTCGTACGATGTCGGAAAGCTTGGGCTTGGCTTGTTCTTCTTTGTTGGGCTTGAAACCCATCACCAACCAGTCACGTGCACAAAGCTTTTTCTCTAGTTCTCTCCCCTGATCGTATCAGTCTTAATAAGCTACGATAACGCAGCAGGTTAGTTTCCGCTTAACAGTGGCGATCAGTTACATCGGACGAGTGCGTGCGCTGGTGTGCTAACCTTGTACACTATGTACTTACTGAGGGGATTGGTGTGCGTGCGCAACACGTACATTGCGGTAAGACTGTGGCTTTTGTTCCTTCGGTGGATCTCGCTCACTTTCATGCTGGCCTATCAAATATGCAAGGGGGTTGTGATACTTGCTTAATTTTCCGGGTGTCTGCGCTCGCGCTACATCCACATAGAACATTCTTTTGTCGACCTGTCTACCTTTCACGCCTCCTGCAGGCGCTGCAGACGTTAGAGTTGTTACACATATTCTGAAATTTCCATCCGTTCCATGGGCTGTAGGAACATTCGTCTTGCAAATTTCGCAAATTTTTGCAATTTTCGAGATCCATCAGGCCGGCTTTTCCGCAGGCTTGGTCACCAATTTGTGGACCGGGGTTGGGCCGGATCGCGGGGCAAGCAGCTCACTGACTGTCTCCGATAGCCCTCCGAAGATTGGCCTTTAGACTTGTTATCTTTGCTACATCACTCGAGCAACGCGACCAACGTCAGGAGGAGACTCTTGTTACTTGATTACTTGACAACGTAACGTCAATTGTTGTGGTCGGCGTGTGCGGCAGTTTTGGGTATGATGGCACATAGCATTTGAGTGCAGTATGTACTATATATACGTGCGGCGCAAGTGTCTTCTCCCAACTAAGAGGTTAGGCAGATTGAAGAGTAAAACTTTTCTAGGCTGCTACGCAAGACCAAGACCTTATTATGTCCTTCCTTTTGCACGTGCGCACATGCACATTTTCAGTGGAGAAGAAGATCAAGTCCCGTAGAGCGCACAAAGAAGGAACAACTCATTATGTTCTTGCGAAGACACTTGAAGGGCAGCCTCCACACATGCATGAGGCGAGCATACTTGCATGTTACAGGGTGGTATGTTTAAATATACCGTGAAATGGCGCTGCCTCTTCTTGGAAAGTCTGGGGCAAAAGTAGACGACGTCAGCAACAGTAGACACGTCAAGGTCAAGGCCATTGCTCCCTGGGTGAAATTCGTCTCCAAGTTGTCCGAAAATGACCGCAGTATATACACGTGGTATAAGGACTATTAGGGATTCGCAGTCTCGAGTGGACTCCACTCGACTTGCGGGCCGATTTGATTTGACCCATGACTTGGGTCATTTTTGTTGGCTCATTGGCACCACCAACACCGGGTATTCGAAAAGTTTTGTACCTCCTCGACCACTCACCTATCTTTTACTCCTAGATGACATCTTGCGCATTAGAGGCTATAATAGGATTTATTCAGGGTATAATAAGGTAAATCATTTTTGAATATGGGCTCTGTCAGCCTTGACTCAGGATGGCCTCCATACGGCCTGTGTAGCTCTTGCACAACATGACGACGTAGGCCTTTGACATTTTGCTCCAGTACTTGCTCACAGAGGCCTTCAGCTCTTCCACGTGGCTGTAACGGACCCTACAGGCTCAGGATGTATTGTGCCACCAGATGCTAAAGTTGAGCGGGTTGATGTCGGGGCTCGGGAGGGGGAGCAGTACCCCTTGGGTCAAAACTAAAAGTCTTCCTGATGATCTTGGCGACCCCTAGCATGACCTTGGTCCTCATGATTTCCAAGTAGTCCACCGCATTGAGCCTGTAGTCAGTGGGGAACCAAACTGGGGCATTTTGTCTCCCATTGAGGCCACGACACCCAGCATCATGACTGAGGCCGGGTGCTTGGTGGTGGACACGTGGTTGAGGACCGTGGGGGTGTCCTTGAAGCACATAACATGGTCATTTTGCTTGTTGAAGACAGGGTTGATGGTAAAAGTCTTCTCATCACTGAAGAAAATGACCCTTTTTCTGCTGATTTTGATGTCATTCAACATCTTCCAACCTCGCTGGACTCGGACGTTTGTTTGCCTTTGGGTCAATAGGGACTCTTGGTGCACTTCTTGGACTCTCCCTCGGCATCATTGATGGCCTGGGACACAGTGGACTTGCTCACGGACTTCATTGCAAATTCGGTCATTGACATCTTGGGTGAGACCTTGAAGGCTGCTTTCGTGGCCTCAGGGGTCAATTTTCATGGCCTCCTATTCTTAGGACAGACAATCTTTGAGGCTTTCCCTGGCCTCCAAATGATTTGTGACCCCGTAGAACATGTGGCGGTTGATCCTGAGCCTCTTGACAATGTCAGAGTGTCGTGATTGGCAAAGTTGCAACTTCGAAACTCTTGGGCTCCATGTCGAATTTGTCCGCGGTTTGAAGCGCAAGTGATGGCTCATTTTAAAGCTCTGAACCTCCTCATTAAGATGATGTGACTAAGAAGACTTAATCATGCTAATTACACTAATTAAATGTCATTTAAGAGCTGATGCAAGACTTTTTGAATGCCCGGTAGGATCTCTTAAGAGAAAGTACAGGAGTTCTAGTCCAAGAGAGCTTCAGCCTCCCAAATCACCAGACCTGAATCCACGGCACATAGGGACAGAGGCAATCAGATCCCCATTTATCTTCCACCAGATGAGGAACAAATTTTCGGCGATATTGCTCAGTACTGAAGATACTGTATTTCTGACTTCTCGACTTTGACTCGAACTGTTAGGACCACAGATCTGAGCATTCAAATGTAAGGCAGCTTTTTTCGAAGGTCTCTTTAGCATTGCTGGCATTGAATGTGGAGCGAGGGGATTGTGGAGACCGTTATAACAGGTATCTCTATTTGGTGTTTTGTCAAGGGAAAAATTCAGCGTTTTCTATCAGAATAACAAAGATGTAGTCTTTTTTTCAACCTGGCGCTGGATTGGCGTTAAAAAAAAGAACACCCATTACACGCATCATTGAGCGAAACGGTGGATTTGAACATCCTCCAGTCGCAGAGAAAGACAAAAAATCCCTTAGTGCAGATTACCCTAACCGCTACTCCAAAGGCATCGAACAAAACCAAAGTGACGATATTCGAGTGTCGATGTCTGATGGAGACCTGGCCTGGCTGCCCTAGCCTGGTCTGGCGTAGATGGATTGTTTTTTACTTGCGCGTGATGCTGCCTGCTCGTGTTTGTGACGTGAGTACTTTGCGTGGGTGCTCTGAGTATCGCTTTTCTTTAAGCAAACACATATCTTAACGTACAAAACTTGTAGTCAGCGAAGACTTACCAGCGCTTGTCACGCTTGTCAGTGCTGCACTGTAGAAGATGAGATCGAATGATAAATTGTCTCTCTTCTTAAAAGAGTAGGCAACGTTCATAGGGACTAAAAGGCGAGCGGACCGGTTGAGAATTTCTCTGAAATATTGCACGAATAACTGTACGTTATGCTGTACACAAGGATGCATGCAGCAGTATATTAGTTAAAAGACACAGAGAGGAACTTTCTCGCTCAAACTTGACCGCCCCATTTAACGTTCGACTACTTCCGTTTTAGATGGACTCAAGGAGAAGAAGGCCATAATGACGACCTCGGAGACGTCGGCGATGGTGGGCAGCGTCGACACGACAACGATACCTGCAAACAGTACTGCTTGGTTGGAACAAGAAAACTCGGACACATGGACTTTCGATGATATATTCGAGTTCGTCGTCTACGGGATTCTGCTCTGCGTGATCGGCGCTCTGGGACTAGTAGGCAATGTCATATCCATCGTGGTCCTCAGCAGGTCGCAGATGAAGTCCTCCATCAGCACAATCCTCATCGGTCTAGTCACCTGTGACTCACTGCTCATCGTCACTAGCATACTGCTCTTCAGCTTTAAATCCTTCAGGTCTGGGAAATTTATCACGCATTTACAAGGTTACAGGGTCTCAACCTTTTCAGTGTGGGAAGTAGTTTCTTGCAACGTTGCAGCCCGGCCTCTTCCTGTGCCGCGTGGTGCTGAACGTTACACTGTGTGTCAGAAATAGTGTGCAAAGTTATAGATCTCGGAGTGGCTTAAGATTGAGATCAGGGGAGAAATTTTACCTCTTTCCATCCGCCCAATTTTTTACATGTTCTGAAAAAAAGCCCGGGAAATTATTTTTTCCCTGCCCAACAAAATTCTCATTGTGTCCGCTCCGTGTACATGTAAAGAATTTCTCTCCTAGTCCCATTCCTAAGCCTCTGAGAGATCAAAAACTTTGCACACGCTCTCTGATACACGGTGACTGTTCGTACTTCCAGTTCAAACGACTGGAGCAGAGAGTCCACTAAAAAATCTTTATCTACATAAGTCGCCCTGCATTCAGCTGCACTGAATGAAGTTAATGGTCTAGTGCGTCACATCAAAGAGTACTTCTTCGTACTTGCAAAGATTTTAGATGCTCACACAAAGGTGTGGAGAAATGCTGACGCCACGTACACATAAATGGCACATCCAGTGTTCGCTTCGTCAGAGCGAAAGCAGAACCTTTGTGGAAACAACGCTGCTCCTTCGTTCATTTGCATGTGTCTACTGTACAGACGTAACCTACGCAGATACAGAGTAACAGCTTCGTCGACAGGCCCACGTAGCACTATCCTGCAGCTCTGGGCTCGCATAAACCCGTGGTGAGGTTTTAGAATGGCGTGATAATGACGTAAAAGCACATGTGGCCTTCGTAGCTGGAACTGTTGGGGGAGGAGGTCATTATTATCATCTGGTCCACTGATCCTCTCACCAAATTGCTGCAGCACCATTATGAGCTCATGACAACTTAAAAGGTCATAGCAATAACTAACAGTCATTCGCACAACTTTACGAACGTACGTCGGTGCATGTAACACTGTGTACTATGTAGCATCCAGTACATGCAGTACAGGTTCGAGTATGCAGAAGCCCTAACCGTACGCTTCGCCTCGCTCCCAGGATTCCGGGCAGTCGCATTTTCGAAGTGTACGATGAGGAGATCTATCACTACATCTTGCCTTGGCTGTACCCGATGGGCATGATTGCCCAAACCGGGTCAGCCTACATGACCGTCGGGGTGACGATCGAGCGCTACCTGGTCGTCTGCTGGCCACTCAAGGCCCGGTCGATCTGCACCAATGGCCGCGCCAAGGCCGCCGTGGCATTCTTCGCCGTCCTGGCTGTCGTTTACAACATCCCCAGGTTCTTCGAGTTCACACTGAAAGAGGCAAGTAGGCTAATTCTGGCCTGTAAGCTCGAAGATGCTGTCATTTAAGGGCAATGGGAACACGTGCCATTGAAAGTTTTTTTTCGCACGGTGCAGTGAACTTTCTCCGCGCACGCTAAGCGAGTAGTAGACCCATCACATCCCATGCAAACGGCACCAAAGTTCAGGCCTTTTACCCTAAGCCTAGCCTAAGCCAAACACGTTATTAACTGTTACTATTCCTAAGGGAGGTGCAAACCGCATCACATTCGGGGCTACAGCTCTTCGCAAAGATCCCGTCTACATCGCTGTCTACGTCCACTGGATGTACATGGTAAGGAATGGGACAGCGTCCAAGCGGAACTTGACAAAAACGGCAATCTCTTTAGGTGTTCATGTACTTCATCCCCTTCTCCGTGCTGGCCATCTTGAATCTCTTCATCTTCCTGGAAATCAGATCAGCCAATGCGTCGAGGGCTGCTCTGTTATCAAACCAGGTAAGGTTTTGACAGAAATATCATCGGTCACTTTCTCTAGCAGCCTCCACTGTCCATCACCAGAACTGTGCGATTGACTGCTCAGACCTGTTATTGGTTTGTTGCTGGTCCCTTTTTTAGCGCTTTCACCCCAGATGTGGCCTCTGAGACTTGACTGTGTCAAGCGCAGCTCTCTTTTATTTGCAGGAAAGGCGCGAACACAACCTTGCCGTGATGCTTCTGGTTGTGGTGCTCATATTCTTCATATGCAATCTGTTGCCTCTGGTGGCGAACTTGCTAGAACACTTTAAGGCCAAGACGCCGAACGATCACCTCATCAAAATCTCTAACCTGCTCGTTACCATCAACTCTTCCGTCAACATCCTGGTGTACTGCACCTTCGGCAACAAATTCAAAACCATGTTCATGCAGATCTTCTGCTGCAAGAAGCCGAGGGTGCAGACTTTCATGACCGGGATAGAGCACAGGAGGAGCCAGTGCGACATGACCATGAGGGTGACGGGCCCAAATAAATCAGGCAGGAGATCCTCTGGCGCAGGAGAAGCGTCGACGACTCTGCCTGAGTCCGCTCAAAATCAAGAAGAGGCGATTGCGCTCCTTAGGACTGCAAATGGACACCGCAGAGTTACGGGGTGAGACCACCAGCGCGTGAGGCAGCATTCCCTAGAGCGCCATGCGTGGCTGCTAAAGCTATTTGTCTTTTGGGGGATAAAGGAAACTTTCTGCCTTTGTCGCACCCTGTGTGACGCCGGCTAAAGCATGCAGGATCTACGTACACAAGGTTGAGAGCGCTAAATGGATGAGGGAGAGAGAAGAAAGAGGCAGAGAGAGAGTCATCATTAGGCCTACTAGAACCAGTCGCATCAGCATCGTCCTCAAATTGCTCCTCTAGCTCTCAACTTTCACTAGTTAGCTAACGCTGACTGTCCAGTCCTGAGTCCCTCGAATTGACACGCCAATTTTTCGGTCCTAACGTTGAATATCAGAGAAGCCGTCACATCTCCAATATCTCCAAATGAATAATAGACACATTAGACGTAATATACATATTGGCTGCATTTGGGCCACAGTATTGGTCAGGCCTGTAGGACGTGGCCACGATCGAGATGATTTTTCTGGCCGGGAAGGTACCAGATGAGGCCCACTCCCTCCTGAAAGGGACTATTGGGTAACTCATCACGAAAGTATTTAATTTTGTCCTACGCTTCTTCTGCCAGCACAATGACCGCACTGCAGAATGATTGAATGGCCCTTGTAACTCAGAATTTAGCCTCACCTTTTCATGCTAACTGTGCCAGGACTGCAGTAAATCAGTTTAATTCATCTATATAAAGGTGCCGATGACATTTTCGTCCACCCGTTGATGCATTCAGGTGTTTATTTTACTCATCCCTTTTTTTTCTTTCGCAAATGTATGCCAGTTCAGCCCTCGACAAACAACACTTGCAGTTGTCAGTGATTGCCAAAGTTCGCGTAAGGGGTTGGGGTGATTCAAACTTGACAGAGAGAAATGTGAAGTTTTATAACCCTGTGACTCCACTCGATTTAGTACTTATGCTCAATTCTAACTCTGCATTCAGTGAAGCAGTGTTGACAGATGGCGGATTCGCTCGCTACTTTTCGTCATTTTGGACACTCTTCCGATCGTTCTTTCTTGGCAAGCACATCTTCAGGAGGAATAGGCAGCATATAACAGACTGTGCCTTCAAAATGCCCTTCTAGTGCAGACTAACAAAGTCTGCAAAAACTGGTAGAAGGTAATATTTTCAGTGTTTTCAGCAGAAACTGCAGTGTCTTTGGGAAGCTCCAGATATCGTCCGTCGGCTGACACAGATTTGTCATCCTTGTCTTTGGACCAAATGATGGGGAGGACCGAAAGTTTTGTGGTCACGTGAGATGTGGTTTGTCCTCAGGTCCCATCCAAACCCTCAAACTGACCGGTGCTGGTCCTCCTGCGACAAAAGCCTTTTTGAGCATTAAAATTACTTTTTGATATTGTCACTAACATGTGATGACAAGGTATATTCTCAGCCTTGAAATGATCCCTTCAAGAAGACATTTGGACGGGTCACACAGTTGCACGAGTCGATCCACATAGTGCAGTTCCTTTGGAAAGCCCTGTAATATGATGTGTTCAGCTTTGTCAACCGGGAGTATTTCATGTATGCCGCTTCTTTCAAGTAATACGTAACATATTACACTTAAAAGTCACCTGTAATACCCTGGTTTTGTGACGTGCGATGGCGACGATGAGAGAAACGGTCTTGACAGTACCAATACTTTGTAACTGTCTCCTCTGCTGCATGCTCAATCCACTTTCATGAAAAAGTGGAGTAGGCGGTTTTTCGCCAGAGGTATACGACCTGGATTTGGGCAATGGCTGGTGTCAGTTGCATGAGTACGACAATCCCACTGGGGCGACTGCGACCACTGCCACCAAGGTAACCGAGGAGGCCTCCGTGGCGACAGTGCCGACTGTTCAGTTGGTTTGGTTAGGTAGGTCGGTAATGTTGAGTTGGGTCAGTCCATAGTGGGTTTTGCTTCATTTGCGTAGCTGGCTGGAACCGCTGATTGTTTAAGAGGTAGCTGGCACCCCTGATTTCTCAGCCTCTTCGTTGTGGAACCAAGTAACTTGCAATGGGAGGAGGAGAAGAATGGAGAGAATATCGAGGAAAATCTCTAGCAGCTAAAAGAATATCCAAGAGAAGACGCAGGTGGGAGATTTCCCAAGCTCGAATGTGGCGGAGAAAATGCGTATTGTTTATGGACCAGTTGTCATTATCTCTGCTGTGGACACATCCCATGCAAGTTTGGCAACTCTCCCATCTCGTGCCACCATCGACCAATTAGATTTATGCGGGGGTTTTCTTCCAGCTGTCAAGGAATTCGTTCGAGGATCCACAGCCCCAGTATTCATTCCTTTCTTAAGGAATGACGATTGCTTCCCATTAAAAGAAATGGGAATGAGAATCCGAGCTTAAAATGATTTTACTCTCTTTGTTCGTCCTTGTGGCTGACGGGTAGTGCTTGGCAAAGCAGAGCAGCAGAAGGTGCTCAAAACAAAGAGTAATCGGAAGAGAACAAAAGAAAGCAGTTAAAAAGGCAAGAAAAAGGATTTCGGCTTGTGCCAGGCTGGTGTGAGTCAGAGTTCTGACTGCTACTTTCAGGTGTAGGTTATAGATGACCGTGTGATAAAAGGATGGTGCCATGGGAAATTCTACCCCATATCGCTTTTCCGTTTCCCTCAAGTTAGATTTGGCAACCATGAGAAAATCTGCTTTTTACCAAGGAAGCCACACCAACCTTATAAAACGGTCCTTTTAAACGGTCTAACGAACGCTCTGCAAAAGTAATCCAATAAAGTGAAAAAAGCAAATGTGGGACTTGTATAAAATGTACAGAATTTGCATACAGCTGATTCTGAACATAACGTCCAGGGAAATGTTTCGTTATAACGAGAATTATTGATACAACGAGTTAAGATGGGATATGAAAGCAGTTATGTCAGTAGAAAGGGAAGAGCTTATTTGATGCTCAGTAGTATCGTGACATCGAGAATCCACTGTATTTTCAGATATTTTGCATTAGATATTCAGCTCCTTTGTGGCACCCACAAGTTCGCACACTGAGTAAAGAAATAATCAGCATTCATGTCACGAAATTATGCTGGATGCCTAGAGCAAATAAAGGACAGGAAGGCTAGAGGAGACTTGAGGCCAATGGTACGCAGTTCTGCCAGATAGCCGATGGACAAATTATACATAAAAATGTCTACCTTTCCTAACAAAATTTATCAACTTCTGGCCACACATATTCCAATACAGCCAAACCTGATGCGTCTGCCTGGTCTGACCTGTACCAACCTACTCAGTTACACTACAGCATATCCTAGATTAGTTGAGATCTCAACATGGCTGTTGACAGCCAACACTGGAAGTCTTCATTCTAACATTTTGTAGTCTCCCATGGTCTTTGGACCCGCTCAAATGCGGCTAGACACGGACAAAGCCAAATTTTGAAGGACTTCCAACGGAACTGATACCAGCCCAAGTCTTGTTTAGCTTAGCCCACACCAGTTGCGGTGACAGGATCCCTCCCGTCGACAGACTGCAGCCACGATGCACCTGGAGGGGATCTCATTCACGTTGCAATCGGCCGTCATCATCTGATTTTTCAGGAGCAATTGTGGAGATGGAACAAGTCCCACCCATAAAGCCCAACATTGTGCAGGCTATTATCTTGATGGAGTGTTTTTAAGGAGGGGAGGGGGCTGCCTTAATGTCTGTGCCGTCATGAATATAAGATACGTGAACCACTCGATTTGTAGTGTGGACTCATGATTCCTCACAATGTTTTTCCAATCTGTGAAAGTGCAATGCTTGAACTGTATTGCAAATTCAAGTCTGGGTTTCTTTTTTGCTGCTTTGTCAAAAGAGGCTTTTTGCTTCATCGACAGCGCATAAACATCAAGAGTAATTCTTTAAGTACCGAACGGCTGTTCTCTTAGTCACTGGTTCAATGTCTCTGCAGATTCGATTGCTGATTGTCTCTTTTTGTCGATACTTTTGGCACTCACAATTTTTTTGTCACACGAAGCAGTTGTGGAGACCGACCTGGATCCACTTTTGGTGACGCTGTTCCTAAAGCCTCAAAGTCGACTCCACTGCCTTTTAGCAGAACGTAGACGTTCGTAGACATCCGCTGCCACTTGTGTCTGCTGTCTTTCGGCTCTCCGTTGATCACTAGCACGGGTTCGAATAGCAGAATCATGCTGCTTCACCAATTTGAGACAATGTCGAGTCCTTGATGCCGCAGGACTGTGCTTTTCTATCGCATGGGAGGAAAAGCAAAGCAATCATTGAAAAAGTGCCAAAGTCAAAAGTCAAATCCCACATGAAGATTATGAAATAACAACACTTGATGACCTCAGATGGTCATGCTTCGGAACAGGAAGGCAGAATATCGCAAGCAGCAAGGTACATATTGTATGGGATGCCATATTACATGGCACTTCCCAAGGTGCCCCCTCCTTTAACACAAGGTCACCTATGAAATTCATGTAGCTGCCGAGGCAATATCAAACTGTAGGCTACGATTTATACAAGCCAGCTCTCTCTAGATGTCATTGCAATGCTTTTTTGATGACAGGTCAAGTCAATGTAGAGATTCCACTACCCAGTTGATTTGAGTCAACAAGTAAAAAAAAAAAATCATTTCACCTAAGAAGGTGAAATATGTAAAAATACGTCTTTATGCCAGGTTAGTTTGCCTTAGGTTAGGCAACAATTGTCTACAGCGGACATCAGCACCTATAACTATAAGTTTTTCACCGGCAAAACAAAGGCTGCTGCTACGAAACCCAACCTCACCCGCATCTTATTCCAATCCTGACTGCTTCTCAGAGCAGGAACCCAAACATCGATCTAGTGCCCACTTCTCTCTTGACTTTTTTTTCTTACTATCGCCATTTTGTAGTCAAGACACTCAGCAAAACCCAACTTAAAAAACTTAACCCCAACTTGCAATTCATCTCGGTTTGCGCTGACACAGGATTCTGAAACACCTTCAAGACCGACCCGGACCCCATCAACCAGGAGCTTGGCCACACCAAAGCTTGGGACATGAACAAGATGAACAAAAGCATCCTCCTGCTACAGCTATGCATCCTCGCCTGTGAGCAAGGGCGCAAATCTCTGCTGCGGCATCATGTTGACTCGGGTGAAGCACTGGAAAGGTTCACTGCAACAGCTGTGCCGTGCAGTGCACTGGTTGGACAGAATGTATTCCCAGTACCAATCTAGAGGGCGCTGTGTAACACTTACTTCAACAATTCCTGAGAGGTGGCCAAAGCCTTGGTCTGCAGCAGCATCCGCCCCCCCCCGCATGATTGAGCAACATGAAGCTGTTTCAAAAGTTTGCCAACGTCATTGGTCATGCTGCTGCATTTGCCAAGAATCAAGGAAGACGAGAACTTGTTGGCCATGATCAAGATCCGACTGGTGGGGAAGGCGCTCTTCACGATGGTGGATGAAACCACCAGTTGCAAGGGCAGAACATGGTGCGTGATCTTCGTCGATACACCGAATGAATGGTACCTAGATCTGCCTTTCTACGTCGACATGGCTGCAGGCGACCTGCCAAACTGTCCCGCAGTTTGTGGCCGCTTCAAAGCTGGTGTGGAACAGAAGACGCCGTTCACCAACTGGTACCGCATCACCTGCACCAATCTTGGTTGGAACAGGGTAGCCTAGAAGATCCTCTAGCCCTTTCCGAGGGTGGACGAGCTGGTTCAGGAGATTAAGAAAATCGTTTCTAAGTCTTCTCGAAGGCTTGCCGAGTTTGTTGCAGCCTGTCAAATCCGCCTTCGTCCAGAACACATCCTCATGAGGTGGGGCCCTGGTCCAAATAACAAATGTCATGCCGACGTCTGAGGCACTCTCCCTAATGCTAGCAAGGCCAACTGTGAAGTCTAATATCTCATGAAATATTAGACACCTGCAACTTCATGTACACAAGCTCCCCCACCTCTTACCTCCAAGTGATCAAATTTTTCACACCAATATCAAATTTTCATATCATATCGCCTCCTTGGGAGCGTGATGCACACCAAAGCACAAGGTGTATCCAACGGATAATTTAATTTCTGTGCGTCCACTTATGCTCTGAGCTACTCTCTTGGCCTGTCGTTTATTACCACATGACTTTTGACCAGTACGACTGTAACATGAGAGACAAATTTTCAATGACATTGTGACAGGACTGACAAACTTTGACCACAACAAAAATTTTCTAGCCATCTGGTATCTTTATATGGTATGCCGTGTCCACTGCTACCCACAAAAAAGGGTGCTGCAAATGTATCTGTTAGGAGTCCTTTCGGTCAAAAGTTGTCACTTCAACTGTGTATCCTCCAAAGAAGTGATTATGGATTCTAGACTTTTTAAGTAGAATAGGCATTGGTGGGCAATAAAAAGAGATGCTCCATCACATAGAAAAATCAGAGAACGGGTAAAAGCCACAACACCATGCTGACAAGTGACACAATTTGAGGGACACCATGCACATGGGGTGAATTTTTGAGGTTTTAGCACCAATTGATCAGAAATTAAGTGCTGAGCGCAGCTGTTGACCAGGTTCGGACAAGAAACTTGTCAGTTCATTGACGAAAACGGGCACCAAGGTCAGTGCTCGGCATGCTCTGGAGCAAGGTTGCGGGAAAGAAGTAGAGCAGTTGCCCTACAGAAGGCTGATTATTCTGCTCAGCTTCCAGACTCACTGAGCTCTCAAATGAGAGGCTCAAAATAAAACAGTTGCCAGGACTTTCATTTTAAAATGTCCTCAAAGCAATGCTTTTCTTAAGTGACTTACTAAATCTCCTCTGCCCTGCACACATTACTTTCTCCAGCGTGCGCACAAATCGGGGGTGTAAACTTATGAGCCCGATTTTGCCCACTTTACAGACAAAAAAGGCGATTTCGCCTACTTTAAAAGCTTTTCTTCCTGTGCTAATGGGCTTCTTGCCTGCCCCCTCTTAGTACATAAGAAGTATCGGTAAACGAAAACAGTGACGTCAACACACTTGTGCTTATTTCGCCAAATGTAATTGCAACAAGACCTTTAAGGTCAGGAGTGCGCTATAGTCGATTTGCTGATTGCAGCGGATACTCGATTCAGCAACAGTTTCGTCAATTTGAGTCGTTCCGTTAACGTCAGCAACGTGCAAACCCTCTTATTATGTACAATTGCAGATGTTTAACAGGCCCACAGTAGAATTATCATGATTGGGACGAGGATCTTTTAAATTTTTAACGACTTTGGACACGATGGGCCTAAATGGGGCCTTTGTCTTCGTGCGAAGACACTTTTAGGCTCTCGCCCATGTCAGAAAGTGTCTTTGTGCACTCTTTGATCGCTTTCAGTTGTTGGGACTAAGTTTATATCCAAGGACTAGGGATGTCAAAAACTAGGAAATAAGATTGTTGGTCACTTCGGACAATTTTCTTTCTTTCTTTGGCGGTCATGGCGTCACTAACCTCAGTGAACTGGCAGCTTGTGGTAGAACGAAGCAACAAAAATTGCTCACCACAAACAAAGGATAAGCTGAAAATTTAGAAGGGCTTGATTAAATGTGCTAATTAAAAAAGTGATTGATCAAAGCTCGCTTGATTAAACGTGCCCATATCTGCCGAATGACTGAAATAATGAGTTTTTGCTGTTTTTTCCTTTTTTCTTATTGAGAAGGTCTTCCTGCTAATTACAGTATTTAACCGACCTAGATTTGCTGCTTGAAACTGACGTCCCTACCAATGACACAACTTTTTTGGGGGACGACTTCATCCCATTCTCTCTTCAGTTTCTTTTTTTAAAAAAAAGTGACCAAAATTGCAGGTTTCCCGAGAGATTAAACTTGCTAATTTCAGTAACAGTAGGGGAAGTGCTATGTCATCACTCTGGGGATTTATATGGACAGTGGATTCTCAATAATTGATGAATCCAGGGCTGATCAATTTTTTGATGTCTGATTATGAATGGCTGACACAGTGCAAAGAAATGTCTCGAGTCCCTTAGGGAGGTGCGATACGATGCCCACATGAAGGACTTCTGCGTCTGCTGAGCTCTGAGGACTACCGAATATCTTGCCTCGCCTGACAAAGTCCCAAACAGAAGCAAATAACAGACTCTTCAAAGCGAAGACTAACCTATTATTCTTCATTACAGCTTTTTCGACTCGTTTCGTCCACGCATCACTCAATATTTTCATACCATTCGACGTCACTGGCGTTCGACCGACATCAAATTACCGAAAATGTCGTGCAGGAAAATATTGGGTCCACCAAAGATATCGTTCATCTGTGAATCGACTATACTAAATTAAATCGCATTACTCTAATGCCCTGCGCATTTATTTCACTACTGCAGAAATGGAATGGGAGGGGGGCTGAAGAGAAAGACTTATGGTATCCATTTCGAATGTCACTTTCCATGCCAATTCCATACATTACGGTTCTAAGCTCATAATGTTTTTTTGGGGTTTAAAGAATTTAATGAGACTGCAACCAACTTCAGCCTCCACAGTATCAAGTCTTTCTTCCTGTTTTTGCAGGAGCAACGTGAGTCTCCAGCTGCCTCATTCTCCCGCTGGTGTGCGCGACCGCGACCCCCGCGCATCCCGCCAGTTTTACTTGAGATCCGCCCGTGCCGGCCCCCAGACGGCTAATGGAGACGTCGGCGTTGGCGTTGACGTTGGCGTTGACGTTGACGAGGGCGAAGTCGCCGGCCAAGAGAGGATCAAAGCATCTGGATCAGCGTTGTCAGTGCGAACACCTGTGTAGCACGACCAAGGGACAGAACGACGGGCCGATTTGGCAGGGCAGGAGCAGCCTGCTCTTGCCCCACGCCGTCGGCACTTTGCAAGCGCTTGAGTGACTTGATTTCTCTTCATTCTTGACTTCTTAGACCGGGAAACAATAGCATGTGATCAGAGGAAGATACTGTTAGGCCGCACCTTGCGCTTAGGTAAGTGTCGGGGTGCAGCAGTATGACGATTGTACTGTGAGTGTGTACATACCTCCGGAACGACAGTATAAATAGATTTTTGCAGCTGTAGCTGCCTACGTGCACGTGCATCCTGGTATACTTGCTTGGTCTGGATCATTAATAACAGACTTACTTCATTTAGGGACATTAAGTGGCATTCAATATAAACGTCGTGGGTAACAGCTCGTGTGGAGCTTTGTAGAGGCCTATACTCAGACAGCCATTGTTCTTCTTCGTCAGTGACAAGAAGGAGACGCCAAGTGGTGTTTGCTGCATCCTTTGACATCTTTCCTACTAAAAAGTTCGGAGAAATGAGCGAGGCTGATAGGGAAACTTTTCCATCGCACAGCATAAAGTATGGACCGGCTTTTCCCCACACCGCTGTTACAGGGGAAATGCGACTGATACGGCTTACTACGGAGCAGAAGTGCGTGGCACGAGTGCCAGCACGAGAGAGGACAACGTCCATCACTGCACTGCACTCAGCAGCGCTGCTGTACAGTGCAATCTCCATGTAGTCGGTTCTGTGGTCTCTGCTGTAGCGAGAGCAGAGCGCAAGTGTGTTGTTGTTGGTGCGAAAAATCAGTTGCGTCGACATTGGCTGTCACGAGATTCGACTGCTCTGTGCCTGTGTTGTGCCAGTACGCCGACATGTACCGGATGCGAGTAAGTACTTTCGATGCGTCTACTGCTGCACAGAGCTACAGTCACGTCCGTCAAAAGGACAGTGATCAACAGTACGGACTTTCAAGTCCACGGTGCCCAAGTACAGCACTGAGTTGCGGGAGGCCAAGCAACAATGGCTCGACGTCGTGACGCCCACCAACGTGCTCACACGTGCACACATCAGTGAACATGCGACACCACTGTATGCCTCCTTCCTCCACGGCCCATATACAATGAATGTACTAGATGCGTCACTGTTCCTCTGCTGTGGGTGCGCTTTTCGCGTGCCCTCACGTAACATTCCTCACTCACACGCTTGCACTTCTATGTAGTAACGCAGTGAATAGAGCGCTCTGAGGGCAAAGAAAGAATACTAAGTAATTGCTTTTCTTTCATTACCAAAAGGACCCACACGAGCCAAGAAAGGAAATGTTTTCTATATGCACCAGAAGGAGGAAGCGGGAGAATATTTCCTCCATGTGCTGCCCACGAGTGGTGCGATGACTGCAGTGCACGGCTTTCGTTGGCAGCTCACCCCAACGTAAAAGTGCACACACGTACATACGTCACTCGGGGGTGGGGAATGCATTGACAGATGCTTCATTCCCCAGCTCTCTCGTCCTCGGTCGAAAAGGCAAGACTTTTCCCACTGTGTCTGTATGACGAAACAAGACGGAGACAGTTCTTCTGTTCTCCGGAGGAAGTAAGGACAATTGACCCGGCCACAATTACTGTGGTTGGCAGTTAGGGCACTCCTGTGCACAGGAAAATTTTGCGGCAACTTTCACGGTGCGTGCCTTGAATAGTTGGAATAGTCGACACTTCCAGAGAGAGGGAGACAGAATGCATTTAAGCATGCTAAATTTACCCACTTTTGTCATGCTCGTCAGCTTGCAACTCCGTGTCTGAAACGGTCGTGTCGCTGCACCTACGAGTGTATTTGTTCAGCCGAGCGTGCTGACTTGTGATGTCTTGATACTCGTCGCTGGACGGAGCGCGCAGGAAAAAAAACACAGCCAAAGCCTACACGTTTCATTCAAACAGACTGCAGAATGCGACAAAAGGGAAGAGGAAAAGGGTGAGATTTATGGAGCGAAGCACCGATATCATCAACTTGAGAAATGGAACTCACTTAGCACTTACTTTTGTGGAGCTTTTATCGTGCGTTATTCACGACTTATCTCCAGCCAAGGTCGCCACTTTATGTACAACTTGAGACCCACGGCTGCGGCGTCGCCGGTGGGGTGCTTGGGGAAGACAGATCGGTCCGCGCAAAAGGGACCACCGATTTTGCGAATGGACACTCGGCGAAACTTCTTCTCGTCAAAGTCCTTGTTCTGAGATCTCGCCTCCTCCAGGCTCTTGAAGAAGAGGCTCCACCTGGGCGAGTAGTAGGCGCTTATTAGCCCAGACCACTGCTTGGCCGCGTAGTCTAATATCTCTCCTCTTGGTCCCCAGAGAGTTATCTGAAATGGTCATGTACCTTGCACCTACGTTATGTGATGTGAAAGCCGTGCACACTATATATCAGGCTAGGCCAAAACAACAAAAAAAATTGGAATTCGGCTGAGTGCATCTTTTGTTTTTTTACCTTCTGCCAAATGGTGGAGATGGAGTCAAATGGTTTTCAACAAACATTTTTATTTACCCCCGCTCCCTTGGAATGAAGTTTTTGACTACATAACTTCGATGCATGACAAAGTGTTCAGCTTTGGAAGAGCGGGGAGCAATGCTAAATACACCTTGCTTTCAATTTCATATGACTTCATTGCTGTAGTTTAGCATCTGGAAAACAAAACACCCGGTCCAGGTCAAATTTGTAATGTCGGCCTGACATTCTTATGTTCTGTGTCTAAAAAAGTTCAAAAGCAGAGGGGGGACCCCAAAACAGATTAGTTCTTGGACTAGGATGTCTTTAAATGAAGTCTTGCAACGAACAAAGAGACAGCAAGACCGCAAGACATAAAAAACCCTTGGTCTACCCTACTACATAACGTACTCACTCGAATTGAAACTGCTGTTACTGTATAATTTTGTGACTGCACATGCGGCTTCTAGTGAGAGCATTGGTAGATGCTGAATGTATGAATTGGTAGATTTCCAACTTCATCTCATCTCTTTTTTAATCGTACACCACCACTTCATTTTCTTCATCCACCTCTTCATGAACATCAATAGTCTCCCTCTTCTGAGCAGCCCAAATCTTGAGGACTTCCTCCTCAGCACCTTCTGCTTGGTGCCCTGGCTTCATGCAGGTCACCTAGTCCACGGCGCAGTCTGGTGTCTGCCCACAGCAAACAGGCTGTTGAGTACCACTTTACTGGCAGCTCAGTCCAACCTTCCACCATCATGGAACACCAATCATTTTTTTTATGGTGCCCTGACATTTCCTGCACCTGCGTAAGTCTCCTTACCCACTTCGAGCCTGTCATCATAGAACTTCTTCATCTTCTCTTTGAAGGGTTCATTTCAGACATCAGGCACCAGCAGGAAGTAGGTGGAACCACCAGGAATGACGGCCACGGAGACAGATTCCTTTGTCCTTGGGCACCTTCTTCATGACATTGCCGATACATTGCTGATGTGGCTGTGGTGGACATCCCAGGTCAGTAGGCACTTGGGAAGTGAGTTGTTGTTGGACATTCACTGGAGCCAATCCTCGATGATACTATCATTAGTCCATCCATTGTTGCTCCATGCAACATTGATGTAATATCGCGTCTTCAGATCTTACTTGGCTTTGCTCCTCTCGCAAAAGATTACACGGGGGCGTCTCTTCTTGCCATCTGAGGAAGGCGAACCAGAACAGTGACATTGGCTTTATCATGACCTTTGGTGGCCGGGGAGACCATCTTATCACTAACGAAGCTCACAGTCTGGTTCGAGACAGAGCCAAATATACTGCTGTCCCATCCATTGCCAGCACATTCTCAAGAGCAACATCTCGCGAGCAGCGCGGACGTAGCCAAGGAAGGAGATCATTTCTGCCCTCAGGTCCCCGGGGACCTTTTTAGCCCGGTGAGCCTTTCGCCGAGTGGACAGGCCGTATCTCTTCGTGAATTTTGTGCGCCATCTATCTGACGCGATGAACCCTGGGGCACTTGTCAACCCTTTGGCCCTTCCCCTGCGAGCAACTCTCTACTGGTTGTGGCACGTTTCCGTGGTCCATGTGAACAGGCTGGCCTCGATCTCTTCATCTTGCACCTTTTGGGCCACCTTTATCCCAGCGAAAACTCTTCAAAGCTTCTGGAACGGCGTCGGCTTTCAGGAGTTTCTCTTCACATCTCTAGCGACGGATCACACCCTCATCAAGTGAGGGAACGCGAGCTGCCGACGACTTGATGTCTTTTTGGCTTGGTCAATCACTGTTAGCTTGAAGTCAATTGAAAAATCACGTCGGGCATTTTCACTGGAACAGTCCATTTCTCAGCTTCTGCCTCAGTGAGCTGTTACTACAAAAAGGATCGTACACAGCTGGTCCTGTGAGTAACAGCTGACCATTCTGTCGCAACTTCAAAATTGATGTACCTTTGATCTGCTCTGTGGGCAAGTGACTTGTAACCGTGGTTTCAATTACAGGGCGGCTACTACTTCCACACCCTTCAAATTTGCTGCGGCTTTTATTGATGAGCGGTTTCAATTCACGCCAATGCTGGGCAAAAATTCTTCCCTGGAAGTACTGGAGAATGGAAATACGATCAAGTTTCATCCAAAATCCAGCCCCCACCAGCCTCGACACTATTCTAAAAAATGCAGCGGACGTGTTCTTGACCCAAATATTATTTTCACAAGGTCCAAACTGTTTCGCCATTTTTGTCCTTGAGCTGTACGCACAGACAATGAGTAAATGGGTGCTAAATTTCTCATGTTTTTTGTATTTCTTAATTCATTTCTCACTTTAGCAAATGGTAATCAGGAGAGATGGCCAAAGTGCACTTAAAAATTATTGTGTGTTTGGTTAAAAATTTGCGTTTCTCAGACCACAAAGAGGAGGAAAACAAGGTGTGACTTCAAGGGATCTAATCTTGTGTTTCATTGAAGCAAGGTTCTCTTCCTTTGCATGATAACTTGGTACTTAACGTGTGTGGCACCGATCGGTAGAAGTCATCAACTTAAATATTTCGACTTCATTCTGTATAAACCGATCCTTATTTATACGTTGCTTAGTGCTTCTCTTCTTTCTATGCTCATTCAGCTTTCTTGCTCGTTTTTCTCTTGCCTTCAGTAGAAATAAACACTCTTCAGATGTCATGAATTGGTTGACGTGTCACTGTCCCATTCGTCCTCTTACTGGTCAAGAGGTTTTTAAACTGACTCAGTGTGCGCTCGCAGTCCACTAATTTTGTTACAGGAGCATGTAAAGACTTTGGATCCATGTTCTTTTGATGAACATCCTTCGCCGTCTAGAAAACTCCCCATGCCCACAGTATGTAACAAAAGTCCGATCTGACGTTTTTAAAGCTTCATAAATTTGGCGCTCAATTATATTGCCTCTCTGCATGTGCGTTAGGTTGACTTTCAGCTGTCAAATGACATATCAAACACAATAATCGGTTCACAAAGAGTGAGACAATAACAAAATGGAAGAGCTTCATAAAAGGATCCTCGCGCGCATCCAGGCTGGCGACAAAAAGGGCGACATTGCGAAGAGGTTCATTGTGACCCGCAGGACCGTATAGAAGGTGGAAAAGGTATACAAGGAGACTGGAGGTGTGGCCGATTGCCCATGGCCTGGAAGACCGTGGAGACAAAGAGAACAGAGGCCAAAATCGCGGCTGTGAAGGAAGACATTGCTTCCAATCCCAACAAGTTGGAGACCGAGCAGGCCAAAGACCATGGGCTCAACAAAATGGACATGAGCTACATCGTTCGGGAAGATCTCAGGATGAAAGGCCGAGCCGTTGCCAAAGTTCAACTACTGACGGTCCAACAGAGACAAAAAAGACTTGAAAGGAGCAAGAAGATCCTTAATCTTCTTAAGTGAGGCAACAGCAAGGTCCTCATCTTTAGTGATGAGAAGATCTTTACTGTTGATGCTGTGGGGAACCCACGAACCAAGGAATACATTGCAAAAAGTCCGCAGGATGTGCCTCCGGAGGTCCGGTCCTAGGGATGCAGCAAGCACCCAGCAGCCACAATGACGTTGGGGATTGTCGGGAGTGACGGGAGTTCCCCCAGTGTGGATCAATGGGACCCTGGATGCAGCGAGGTACACGTGGATTCTGGCCCACAAGGTTTTTCCAGCATTGAACAGGACCTACGGTGTCAGAAAATGGGTGTGGACCCAAGATGGAGCTGCCGTCCACACTGCCGGGGACATCCAAACATACTTGACAGAGAAGCTGGGATCCAAGGGATTCTGGTCGAAGGAGATGTGGACACCATCATCCCCCAACCTAAATCCCCTGGATTACCATGCTTGGCGCACTGTAGAGGATAACGCCTGTGCCCAATACCCTAGTAATGTCACGGCCCTCAAGGCCTCCATCGCGGAACACTGGAACACCATGCCCAAGGACATCCTTGAGTACGTGTACAAGCGGTTCCGGTCCCGGATTGAGCAATGCATTGCGGCAGAAGGTGGAGTTTTTGAGAAATGATTAGGAGATATTAAAACTGTGATTCTTGTTAAAAAAAAAGACTGCAAATTTACTTCAAAATGTGAAGTTAAATGCTATTATTGGATTGGTAAAAAAAATCAGATCGGACTTTTGTTACAGTACCAGTTATCTAAAGGTGAGGTTTAGTGTCAGAGACTTAACTCCTACAGTTCTGTGAATTCTGTCCTGAAATTTCACCATGATGCACAGTTTACATTATTACA
>JAAUXU010099165.1_pt1 | contig 35209 bp, 31 predicted proteins | sample 7278151 | NCBI WGS metagenome assembly JAAUXU01 (sample SAMN14350113, study PRJNA611818) | marine sediment metagenome | isolation source: surface marine sediment (1.8m) | place: French Polynesia: Moorea | collected 2018-08 | reverse complement strand
GGCCCTCCCCCCACCCCACCCCTCCCCTCCCTTATCGACGTCTTGGCTCCGCCAAGTCTGAGGCATTTGCCCTGAATCCATAACATCCCGGAGGACAAGTTATGGCGCATAAAAGTGTTTTGTGTCGTTGTGTGCGCAATATGTGCGAGCGCATGCGCCAAGTCCACACGTATACATACATACAGCATAGGACGTGCACAACCCGTTCGATGGCCTTGATAAGAAGGCAGTTTTAAGAGTTCTTAAAGATCCCTTGGTCTGTTAGGCTCCTTGGTTGATATAGCTTTGCATGAAAATGCTCGCTGACATGATTGCTGACTATAACTGTAGGTGTCTAGAGGGTCACAGAACAGCTTTACTTTGGACTTGGCAAGTGCCTTGTGGCAAGACTTGTACACATTTTCATAGAGGCAACAGAGAAAGTCGAACCACCAGTAGACACTTTGTCTTGAGGTCTACCTCTAATGGCTGGATAATGGCTGGAAAATGCACAATCAGTGGTACAAATGTTGTGCACGAACAGCACCGCAGTAGTTCCTGCATTTTAAACGACTGAAGATGAATTGTTCTGGATACCGAAGGTGTCGATTTCTGAAATGGCGCTTTTGCCAATTTATTGGCGCAGGCTGCTGTCGTTTTGCGAAAAAAATATCACCCAGAAGCAGTGGATAAACTCAAAACGACCATGAAAGATGTTGCAAAAACCATTCCAGAGAACTTTATCAGATCATCGACGCAAAATCCCCCTAAAGTTGTGAGAATATGCCTGGCCCAAAAGGGCGGTCACTGGGAGCATAATGTGAAATGAGATGATGAAGCTCGTCTTCCGTCAAATTTTCCGACGAACTTGCCAAGCGTCAGTGAGAATGGGCCAAAGAGCTGGGTGCGTCTTGTTTCTTTGAAACGCAGGGTAATTTGCGGCAGATTTTGACTGAATTTGAGTTCTCCTCGGGGAAGGGTTGTAATTCTTTACAGCCCTTGTCGTAAGTGATGTCGCTAAATGTAAATACGCTGCATACAGTTGGGTTGTGAAGCGTTCTAGGGCTGATTTTCGACATGGCATGGATAATTCAGACACTGAGACGTAACTTAAGTATGATGGTACTTAATGTTGACAGTATGAAATCTCTAACGTTCGCTCTAATCGAAGTTGTATCCTCGAGTGCGTTAGGGTCGACTACGAGTCAGTGGAGGACTCCATGAGCAGGTGGCGGATGGCAGGCGTCATTATTCAAGACCAAATCGATCAGTTCAAAATGTTTGATTAAGACTTGCGCAATAATAGTTCATCCGTACTATAGTCAACCCACGATATATCTGTCATATAATAGCCGAGTTATCTCGGCGTAGAATGAGACTAAACTGCATAGAGCTGCGCAAAAAATATTGGAAAACACTTTGAAAGCCTATCACTACGTTCATGGTTTTCTGATCTTTTTTTTTTTAAAGTTGGCGCCATTTCAACAGGCTCGGTCAGAGCTGGATGAAGCTTCAAGGCAATGCTGGGAAGACTTACTTCGGTATGAAGATTTTTCACTTTGAGTGCCGTCATCAACTGCCAATGACAGATACTTGGGATAAGCAAGAGATCAGGTCAAGGGGAGCTTCTGCGCCAAACATTCTGCCCAGGTGATGGTCCTTGGTGCTGTGGCCTCTGATGGCAACAAGATGTCTCCTTACTTCTTCAAGGCCAATAAAAAGATCGGCTTGGACATCTACAAGAAGATCCTTCAGAAGCAAGTTTCGCTTGGGGTGAAAATGACCTCTTCAGCAACTATTGGTGAACCCAAAAGAGTGCACCCTGCCAAGAAGGTGCAGAAGCTCTGTGAGGACAATTCCGTCTGCCTCTGGCCAGACATCATGTGGCCCTCCGCCTCGCTCAACGTGAACCCGTTAGACTTCACCATTTGGGGTCTCTTGGAGCATGACACCAACAGGACTCCCACTCAGATGTTGAGGCTCGGCAGCCCATTATTATACCAATGGAATGAAGCAAGATGTCTGAAGAGTTCATCATGAACGGCTGTGGGACTCAGTGAGGCCTTCCATTGAAGCTATTGTTCAGAATCAAGGAGAACATACTGAATAAAAAAAGTTTCTTTTAGGTCTCCCAGACATTTCCTGGTTACTTTGTGAGTCACTAATTAGTCTGCAATTAGAGATAGGATAGGCCTTCCTAAATCCTTGGCCATTTTCTAAGTTTTTGCGCTCACCTCTGAAAAACATGATGAGCTTCGCGCAGTCCACACACTTGGAGATCATTTGGGATTGACGATATATTTCGCAACCGCGAAATCTTCAGTCCTGACTTGTGACCCCCATATGATTTGACCTCATCTGCTCCCACTTTTTTGGGGGTGTTGAACATTTTTCATTGGAGGTCTCCTTCTGAACGAGGGAGGAAATTTTTGATTTCAGATACTAAAGGACTCGGGGGGGGGGGGACCCTCGAGGTCAAATTTGACCCCCCCTCTAACCTTTCCAAGATAAAAAGACAACAACTCCACGTCAAATTTGGTCCGGCTCCATCCACCTGTTTGGCCGTGCATCGCAAATACCCAACGAGACTGTGAATTTTATATACATTGTATATAGATTATTCAGCATGTCCGTATAGTCCTGTCACCCATAAACCTGTGAATAACTCAAGAAGCACTGACGGCACCGAGGAGCTTTGTGCATCAAACTGAAACTGCAGATACCACACGGTTCTTTCCAAGGTTGAGGAGCCTTTCAAGCTTTAGCTGCCAATGGGCAATTAAAGACGCTTCATTCTTTGTCTTTCCAGAGGGGTTCCCCCTCATTGTCTTTTTCTGCTACATCAACATCAAAGAATGTGACTACGAAGGTCGGCATGTCCTGACGTAAATCAGGTTTCAGTTGAAGCTCCAGTACCAGGCATGATTGAAGCTTGAGCTTCGATTTATCGATGTTGGCCGAATTGGCCACCGAAGCAGTCGCTCATTTTTCCTCGTCGCACCAATAAGAGAGGTTGAGCAGTGGCGAAAAGTGGTTAAGTTTCTAAAGGGATCGGACAAGAAAACGGTCGTCAGGTCTTCAAGTCGAGGATCAGAACCGAAATGGAACGCTACGTACATATTCGATTTTTGCAATTTCAGTTGGGGCAAAATTTTCAATTTCTGCAAGATTTTGCGGAGGACTGACTGAGTTTGCACTGAGTAGATGATCGACTTTCAATTTTTGAAAAAACTCCCTATGTCGTGCGAGATCATTTCGATGACGGATCCTCTCGAATATGGAGCATGTGCTGTTCAAAAAATAGAGCTTCAAGCTCAGGTTCACTACAAACTGGGTTCATAAACATACCTACCTTTGTAGTCATGTTCTTTTATTTGCAGTGACGAGTGTACAAGACTTCCTCTCACGTCTGCAAGTTGAAGGTTTGCTCGATCTGCGTCTGTCTACACTGTAGTGTTAGTGCACTATGCAGCCGATTTTTTTCTCAATTCTCTTCGGTAAAGTTCTAGGCTACCTGGCGAGTGAAGGACCAACGCAATCAGACCTGGCCTGAGCTTTCCAGACTTGAGCATGCACGCATTATAACAATATTTTTATGCGACTGCACAATCGAAAAAAAGGGTAGATGCTGGCTTCTCAGCGTCGAGTATTATAACCCCTTTAGGCACGACGATTATCGGGTCGGGCTTAACGACCCCAGAGCACGTTTTTTCTCCTTCCAAAATAAATCTGCCCCCACTTCTACGGCTGCTTGGGTAACAAAAATACCACATTTCCAGCAGGTATGTTGAGAAACGCCAGATGGAAGGCTCAAACTCAGCTGCACACTACATATGAGTAATTGTTTAATGTTGCAAGAAACGATAGCCCAATTAGCTTCATGCTTACAACGTGATCAACAAGAACTATATAGTGTAGTAATGTTATTTGTAGCCCCCCCCCCTCCGAGGGCCCCGCCAGCGATCCTCTAGAGGCTCGCGTGTCTGTCACTCTTCTTTCTGTTTGACAACTTCAAGAAGAAGGAACGAAGAATATAGCGAGAAATCAGATCAAGCAATCACGAAAGAACGGAGAAAGCACGAAGAATGTCGTGTTTCGGTCACTCGTCAACTTGTCACCTTCCCCACTTGTATACACTGCTCGACCATGCATAACTTCAACGGGTGGACGAGGAGGGGGGGGGTAACTTCACATGGGGGATGGGGGATACGCATGTACACACCTACACATCCTGTGCGTGGAGCAGGAGATATGGAAGTGTAGGGAGGGAGGTATACAGTGTAAAGTTATAAGCTGGAATTGGATTAGTGCACACGAAGCAAGTCCGTTTTTTCTGTGATTGGATTCTTTTTTTCTCGGAGGAGCAAAAAAAGGACAAGAAATGTTTATTGCCCGACTGACAGAGTAGAATTGAAATACGCCCCGGAAACGGAGAGAAAAACAAATGCCAGACGCTTGGATCGTGTTCACGTGTACTTTTATCTAAGTATATTTTTTGCTTTAGGTATCATGGATGTTATCTTCAGTGGTAAAAATCAACGTCTGCTGATGTGTGCGCATCCACTGTACGTGAGAGGAGAAACACTGTATATAAAAATGTCATGTCCAACATAAAAATGCTATTTGCAGAGTTTTTTAAACTCCTCATGGATTTTTTTAGCATTGTCCCCGAAAAGGCAACTTTCACACTTCATTATTGCAGCCCCCTTCCCCCCCAAAAAAACACGTTTCAATCGGTATTGTCTTTACCTCGTCGTCGGGCTTTGCTTTCACTATGAATCTGACCGGGTTTTGCCTCAGCGGTCGCCCGTTGAAGAAGATGAAGGCCGTGTGGTCTATGGGCCTCGACGGGACGAAACTGATGGCATAACGGGCAGTCGACTCCGGGGAGGCGGTCACGGTCGACGGGATGGAGCAATTCCCGGCCAAAACAACCTGCGCAAGTAGGAACCGATTGATATTCGAACAACAAGAGTCGTTGCTGGTTCGACTCCGTCATCCGAATAACTGTATCTTTGACTAAAGACTTCATAAGGACTCACGTCCTTCCGTGATTCCCACCTACGTCATGCAGAAAGTTCAAGGGCAGGCAAAGTGTTTTGTCTCTAAGTGACAACCGTTGTGTGTTGAAAGTGCGTCACATCATGTTCAAGAAGGATGCACAGAATCTGCCTCATTGCTGACCTTCCTTTGTCCTTCACACGAAATTGAACAATGAAATACTCAAGGAAGAAACAGTCCGTGGAGTGGAAAAATTATTCGAATTCTAGCTCAGGCCATACTGGTCTGAAGTCGCCAATTTTTTCCAAAAAGTTGGACGCGTTGCTCGAGACAAAGAATGACTTCTTTTTTACGTGCCAAAGTCAGGGTCTTATAAGGGCCTTTGTAGAAATTTCCCCCATTAATTGGGCGGAAAAAATGCAAATCTCTCTTTTCACTTGCCATTTCCAGGATTCCCTTTCCGGCTGCTGTGGCGTCCACCATGAAATTAGCTCTGCTTCCAACGTCGACGACTCTTCCGCCGTCTCGTCCGACTCCTTCGTCCCCTTCCACTCTCACCAGGGAGGGATCGAAGGCCCAGATGCATCTCGGTCGGACAAATACTTCCTCGGTCCTTTGGCCTTGGCCAGTGGCCTGGTGAGGCCTGAGCCAGGCTCGCACCAAATAGCACCCTGAGGAAGGAAAAAAAAAGAAGGAGAAAGTAAACGAACATGAAATGGGTTTCAAAATTAGTTTTTTATCTCTCTCGTTTGCTTTCTCAAGTGGCTTCTGCTGCTGTGGCAGCAATTCCGGGGGAAAATTTCGCATTGAAAGATTCCTCCTATGTACTACGCACTGGGTGTCCCAAAAGTGTGAGGACGCCTCTTCAGGCACCCTGCCTGGATCCTGGAAGTGTCCCCAGACTTGTGAGACAGCCGGTGTATGCAGCGCGCATCATCCGTACTGGTGACAAGGGTGAATTGAGCGCCCTCACCTGGCTCGTATGTACTTGGCCAGAAAAGGTTTGCTCTGAACTCAGTTTACCACATTCTCAGCTCGACTCTATCTCCCCCCCATTTCGCTCCTCCTTAATTTATCAGTGTGAAATGAATACCACGTACTTGTCCTCACCCTATCTGGCTGAGAAGTCTAAAGTTCTGGCGGGAGCAGAGAGACTTTTAAAACGAGCGCCGTTGCTTAATCCTCAGTGTCTCCTCTTAAGGACTGTGTGGACCTGCAGGGTTTCAAAGGGAATGGGGGTGGTGGATGTGGGGGTCTCACCCCTCGTGCTCTCCCTTGCTTTCACTTATGGTCACGCCGACTCATTCTTGTTTACCGCACGGTGGGAGGCGCGGGAAGAAAAACGCATTAGGCACAAAGTTCCGCCTTAAAATCCTCTTAATGCTGATGGCCCTGAGGAAAATCCTTTCTCCGGTTGAGCCCACTGTCTCCAAAGCCATTTCCGTGGAGAAAAAAGGCGCGTGGTTCTTTCTCATTCGCTTTTGTTTCTTTTCCTTTCGGCGCCTACTGTAAACTCTTTTAAACGCCACAGTGCGCAGCGCATGGGTACGTACAGGGTGCGGCAGCAGTCAGTGAGAAGTGAGGAGTCCCTCGAAGAATCCAACAAGATTGTGTCCAACAAGAGGCACCAGTGCATCGTCAGCAGTAGAATGTGGTGCCATGAACACACTATACTCATTGACGACAGGTGCATTATTACCTTCCTAAAAATCGTACTCTTTAATGTGGCTGACTTTGCATGGTGATTCTGGCCAAGGCCCTGTTTCACTGGGGATAATACACACAACTAAAACAGATGTTGGTATAGTCAGACATGACATCTCATGTTCCCGTGACAAAAGGTGCAGTATCATGTTTCTTCGACGACCAAAAAAATCAGGCTGTCTTAGAAACACTTAATGCCGACGCACCCGGTGTTAATGCTCACTGGTTTTGGGGGTACGAGCTTTTTCACGCCCAAGCCTGGGACTGTTGCGGACATGCGCTCCAAGTGCAGGGTGATCTTAGACTTCTTGACCCTCCCATTGAGGTTAGACAAAGCATGGTGCTCCTTCACCTTCTTCAGGATATTCCTGACTGCTGATACAGGAACCTTAAGGGCCTTCGAGATAACTACGAGTTGGCAAATTTTCAACTTATTCCTCGAAGTTAAGTAAAAAAAGGGGGATACAGAAGTAGATGTATCGAATGAATGTGCGTGATGCAATGGTCAGACAGTTACTCGTGTAAGAGCACCCTCCTCAGGGTCATATTTTCGGAATGGTGTGCCAAAATATTTGGGCTTAATACATGCAAGGACACGGTTTCTGCCTCAAAAGATGCTTATTGCTACAACAAGGGCAAGGCTAATTTCAAGAGTTTTGAGACAATCAAGGCTCACTGATTGGCATTACTGCAGTGGCCCTGTTGTGCTTGCAGCCAGAAGCAGAGTCGGCTTGCGAAGTACTACGTCAGCTGAAGGTGCCTGCCGGCATGAGCTGAGCCCAGGCTGCTCGTGAGCAACACTACTTCGTACAGGGTGGGTGCGGTTCAATGGTTCCAAGCTACATGTGAGTGATCATAGGCCCATGTACATACACGTACAGAGCTGGGAATAAGTCATGCATTCGTTGCTCTAAGTCAAACTTTGTGGGTACCAAGTTAGGTAAGTCTATGAACTGGGCCTCGTTTAAGCTTTAAAGGCTTTGAGGCATTAAAAATTAGTGCAGAAACATGATCTGAGATTGATCTTAAATGTCCTCAGTTTAATGAGGGACGTCTATGAGCAACGGTTCAGAAAAAAGAAGCTCCCACCTTGTACTGGAGAGTGGAACACATGGAAGGGAAAGACGACGAAAAGGTGAAAAAAGATAGAGAGGTTTTTAACAAGGTTAGAAATTGAAGCATTCAATGAGTGGCAAACAGAATGGTAAAGAAGAGATCAGATAATTTGATGTCGGACACAGCCTTCTATTGAGGCCTTGTTTTTAGCCTTGGTATCAGGTGTACCTTCAATGCTTGATACCATACAACTCCGGATGTTCCCATGTGCAACAGTTCTGGAATTGGGTGACCCTGAAGCTCCTACCAGCCTTGATGACGGTGGGGAAATCTCAACCTCAACATTGATCTGGACTGCAAGGTTCACTACTGCTAGTCTGATCAGGTCCACAAAGCTCCGGACTCCCTTCTCTCGCTACTGGGAGATCATCAGGGAGGGAGCAGTGGCCCGAAGCGACGAGATCGTACCCCGCCCTAAGATGTAGCACTAACATCACAAAGTCAGTGCTAGAAAATGACTCAATGCACTTATTAGCAGCGAATCTGGCAGGCCGGCCTCGGCAATGTCTTGATCGAGATTTCCCAACTGTCACCGATGAGTCTTGTTTACATGTCAAAGTGTCACCCTTGTCGCTCTCTTTTTGTTACTTCATCGAATGTAGCCATTCTCAAGCGGGACACGGGGTTTTGGCATGCTTGCGCATGGCAACAGAGGGCCCAGGGAGTGAATCCCTGTGGAAATGAAGGGCCTGGGATTGTCCCATGAAAATTTCAGCTCAATTCATCAATGTTCCAGGTGGCTTCCTTTTGAGCATTCTTCTAGCACCAAAATAGGCATCCTTGACATTGACCCTGTGTACTGAACATTGTGACCCAGCATCACATCTTCACGTTCCACATCAAAATTCCACCTCGACGCGTTTCAGTATAGCATAGGAGGTGCCGTTATGCTCGACGCAATTACTTACGGCCAGGACTGCATATAAAGATATGCTTGTACATTCATTGTACCTGTCTTGGCACGTGTATTGTTTGAATTAACACACGTATGACTTCCTGCCAGCTCTGTAGAACTGGTGACAAGGTTCCACTTCACGCATCTGACAATGGTGGCCTTGTAGTAGTGGAAGGAGCTGACAACATGTTGCACATTGCAGTTTCAAATATGGCAATTCTGCAGGCCTTCTCCTAGGAGACAGCGCACTGGGCGGACACATTTTTGAAGTAAAAGTTGTTGATCTTGCACCAGAGGTTATTTATTTGCAAACTTTTTGGCCCCAGGGACACATAGGCCAAGAAACGTGTGGTAAAAATTGAACCACTTAATCGTCATCCCGCCGCATGCGCATCTCCTGTGCATGCTCAGCTCGTCTGCCTCACGTGCTGAAATATGTATGTGCAGTGAGAGGAAGGCCTAAAGTTGCAGGTGCAACTTTTACAAATTATGCAAATTGGCCCGAGTTAGTTTGGCGCGGTTGTGAGATTGGAGGGAGTGACGGCTTCCTTTTTCTTTTCCCCCTTTGCTTCCTGTTTCTATCCCTCTACAATCTGCATACGTCGCTGTAGTATAGATTATAGCACAGAGTGTATGATACTTCCTAAGAACCGAGATATGGCTCACTCTGAGAGGAAGACGGCGATGTAAAAAGTCGAGTTAGTGCCATGCCAAATATGAACAGAACTTGTTCAAGTGCATAAGGCTAGCGATGAGAAAAGAGAAGCCCGTGAAAGTTTCATAGTTTGTCTTGAAGCAGTCTACTAAATCGGTCTCTCAAAAGTCGCGACGTAATAATTTAGCGAGCAGAAAATAAGCGGGCAAAAAATTGAGTTCAAATTTACGACGGAGACGATGGTGGCGCGAGACTCCTCTTCAAGCAGGTTTGGCAATTTCGCCCTTGTTAAGAGAAAGACAAGAAGAGAAAAAGATCTCACTTTCTTTTTTAGCATAGATAAAGATAAAAAGGGATGAAAACTTGATTTTTGCTCGTCTAAAATGTGCATTTTTTTATTCGTGGCTGGCCTTCAGTATCATATCAGTTGTGTTTGCAAAGGAGGCCTGACTGCAGGCCAAATGCTGCAGCCAGGATTCTGCCAGGATTCATATCTCGAATGTTTCATCTCTCTGAGTGCAGAAGTCTTTTGCAAATTTTCTACGTACAGTACAGTCGACACCGTATAGATGGTTCTATGTACGAGGTACGACTGGAGATGTGACAATGGACACAGTACGCACTTTTTGTATTTCAAGCAATTTGGACTAAGTGCTGTACGCACAGGAGACGTAGCCTTGAAATGCAGTCTAATCCATAACGTTGGGTGCCCTCGATTGAGGTCGAACCGGGGGCAAAAGCCTTTTTCTTCTCTGATACAATGCCGACTTATGCTCAAACAGGAAGACTAGTGAAGTAGCACTCATTAGGGGCGAATGAGGTTAAATCATTGAATGAAATTTGTTTCTTTTCTCCCAGGAGCACGCGAGGCTTTCACCACCACCCCTACCGCATGGACTGACACTACTTACCCACCACCTCAGGTGTAAACATGCCTATGAAGTCGCACCCGCCTTCGTGGACAACTCTCACTTCGAGCGAAGTGCTACAAGAAGCAATCTTTTCAAGCTTGTACTCAGGAGCGAAAGTTTCACTTTCATTCCAAAACAAAACGTACCATTGTTTGTCATCCCTCAGTCCTCCGGAGGAGAAATGTGGCTGCCTGTTTACTTCAACGCCAAGATCCTGATCGTCAAAGTGTTGCGGAAGAGACATCCTGAATCTCGCCACTTCTTGCACACAAACGTTGGTGGTCTCCTCTGAATAGTCTCTTTCACCCTCCTGCTCCTCCCGCGCCAAGCAAAAGAACTCCATTAAATCATCTACTAATGCTTCACTACTCTCGTCGGACAAATCGCTCTCGAACGTGACCTTCAGCAACGGCTTCGTCTTCTTCTTCTTCCTTTGTCCTAGTGGATCCCAGTGCTTTCGAATCCCTTTGCGGGGCTCCGGAAGCACCGGGGGCGCCGGAGGCGCCGGAGGCACCGGCTCCACGCCGAACACGACGGTGGAGCCGGACGACTGCGCACTGCTGACGTCCGAGGGAAAGTCTTCCGGCCAAGATTCGTTCGGATTCGGACTTGCGTCAGTCCTGCTGCAGAGAGCGGCTATGGTGTCCTCGACGACTGCGGAGTCGTCCTCTGGCAACAATTCACTGGCTGCGCTGCTATCATCACTGAGATCAACAATATCAGTCTGTCTGACTTTTGGGCCCACTTTGACGCAGCTGCTGTAATCACATTTGCAAGACTCTTTTTGCTCGTCTGAAAGAAAGAGATAGAAATACATACAAGGGGGGGGGAGTAAACTGAGTGCCTGCTAGGACTGTTGGTGATGCAGCTGAACCAGGTGAAGAACTATGCCGTGTAAAAATAGCTAAGGGTGTATCCGGGACCGTGGCAGTAAAAAAAATCGATTCAATAACTTTTTTTTACTTTAAAATAAGAGAAAGTAAAATAGCAGTGAAGGCTCTTTTTTTAAAAAAACATTTCATTGGATCATAGACTTGAGTTACATTTAAATTATTCATGTATTTGAAGATGTAATGATAAAAGTAGGAATAAAAACATCATTATCGGCATAAACATCATTATCACATTTTCAATATCCTTTCGCATTTCTCATTGCTTTCTCTGAAGAAGTCAAATTTGTTTCGAAAAACAATCCAGCATAATCACGTCAAGTTTCAGGAACTTCTTTTTAAAAGTATGCTTGCATGCGGCATTTGGCAAAATTTTTGTCCAGTCTTTCCAGGGGAGGAACTTAAGGAATCTCTTTTAATAAAAACAAGTATACGAAGACAATTTTTCCCTAATTTTGTCCCGGTTGTCGATGCAAATGCCGCATTAAGAGCAATCTCAACGAGCTCTGATGTTGTTGATATCCCCTGTTTGTGGACAGCATGTGAAGAAGTTCAGTTGTGCAGGACATCTGATCAGGATCTATCCTTGTTCGTGCATGGTGGCTCCGTTCAGATTCTTCTAAAAATAGTACTATTGATGGAAATGATAGAGCTTGAAGAGCTTTTGGAAGCCGACATCATGTTCTCAACACCCGATCTGTATGTAGGTAAATACCTACAGATACAGGGATCTCGTCATGCACTTAAAATATTCGTCCCAACTTTGCGAAGAAACCAAAAAAGACTTATTTTGAAAAAAAAAATGACCTCTTCGACCTTGACGTGGCTTCTATATCCACGGCCGAATGAGCCTTCAAAATGCCTTGCTACTGGTTTTCCACGCTCGTATGAGACTCAACAGACTAACTGCCAGCTTAAGCCTCAATGATGACCCCCTAAAACCCCGTCCATGTTCTTGCTGTGTTTCTGTCTCTGTCCTGATCATGGACCGAGATCAAAGTCATCTGACGAACACAGTAATAAAGTAGGGAAAGTAACATTCCTCTGACATTTTCCAGCAGCCACTTTCAATCCACTTTTTTTCCTCTCACCCCAAGCGTGCTTCTCTCTGTCCCCCGCTTAAAAGTGGGTCTTTGGGGAAGAAGTAGCAATTTCGATCGAACGACGAGCGTCGCTGGCTACATAAGAGTCTTACCAGGGCAGCCTTCGGCGGCTCTGAATCGGATTTCGATGTCGTGACGGCGAAATTGCACCTTGAACTTTGAGCCATTTTCTTTCTCTCCTCCTTTCTCCGGGGTCTCACAAGGTGAGGCTGTAGTAGACAGATTGACTCCACTCTTCTTCTCCTCTTCTCCATCCGAGTAAGTCACCAAAATCTCGACGGAGCCCCCGGCTGTGCTGGCCCCACTCAGGTCGACTGGGTGGAAAAATGTTGGGTAAAAGAGAATTGTCTGAGGTGATGCATTTGTGGAAAGGCCAGGAGTGACACATGGAAATCACAGTCTTAAGGAACTGCCGCGGAAAGAGGAGAGACAGCAATGTTTGCATAGGACATTTTTCATACCTACAAACACTCGTGCGTGCAGAGTTGAAGCGAAGTCTGGTATAGGCGGACGCAGTGGAGGAATCTCGTTGCGCGTCCGTAAGCATGATAAATCTGGCATTCAGGTACATTTTTTTTCTTCAAAAAGTGATGTCAATTGTGACAAGTCTGACATACAGGAGTCTACTGCTATATACGGGTGATCTCATCTAGTGAAGCACATCGTGGAGGCTAAAGGAGGCCTCAGTTGTCATTTTTGGTCTTTCTTGTGATAAAAAAGCATGCTACAATCTTATGGTCTTTTGCCTATTGGATGTCGTGCTTCACAAGAGTTAAACTTATTCACCAGATGAGATGCAAATACGATAAATCTCGCGTTTACGACCATTTTGTGCATAGAGTAATGCCAATTATGCATAGTCTCGTTCGTAAACACGATAAATCTCGCAATTATGACCTATATTTCCATACGGTCGCGTACAGGGTGCGGCAGCAACGAATCGCGGACACCTTTTTCAGTCGACGCGACTTGGTCTGTGTGTTGTCGTCGGTTCGCCATTTCTCAAAGTCTGCCCCCCCCTCCCCCCCCTCATTCTCTCAAGACAGGTGAAGCGCCGTTGTTAAAGTGTCCCCGATTCGCTGTCACACCCTGTACCATAAGATGCAACCGCTGCTGATATCATTGGGTACGTGCGAGATACTACTGTACGTCGACGTCAGCTGCTTGGAGAGGATAACACTGATATTAAAGGGGGGTTGGTGGGGCAGGAGGGGTTAGTGAGAGAGAGCCCATTTCCTGTCTGGGTATGATGTTGTTGCTTGTCTGTAATTCCAATAATATCATCTCGAGCGGAGACATGATCAATCCTTCTCTCTCATTCTCTGTACGGAGGTACGCGTACGGCATGGCCCTCATACCCGTTGGCGCCATGTATGCGCTGTGCTATGTGTAGTGGCGTTTGTACAGTTGCTCAGTGTACTGCGCGCGCTCGCGGAAATGGAGAAAACAAAGACAAGCCTCATGTCATCTCTCTTTACCATTAATCTTCGTACTGCGCCTTCTCCCTCTATTTAAGGTTGAGATAACACTTTTCTTCGTTTTTTTTAAGGCTGGCCTAAGCTGAGGAAATCCTTGGACTCACAGCCACCGGCTTTAAAGCAAGAATTGTCTCTGTGACGGAAAGCACGTGAAGAGAGCGCGAGCATGCATGCGTGCACGATGGGACAAAAACTTTTTGGCAAAAGTATTCTTTCTTTCTCCTGCGCAGTCATCAATAACAATTTGAAGGGCCGGAAAGTCTTTCACACTTTGTTCTCATAAAGGACTGGTTGAGGCAGCTTTCTTCCCCAGGAGCCAGCGAAGCAGCCCAGCACTATTTCATATCGTTGGGCGCGGGCGAGCTGGCACTACTTTGTTGAGAGAGAGAGGATAAAAATGCCCCATTGTTGTGAGGATGGTATGTGCAATATACGTACGTCACCTCTTCCTCTTTTTTCGCCTTGCACAACTCGGAGCTCAAAAGCAGTCCTTGTTTACACTCAACGTTACTTTGACAAAAGACGCATGAAGGACGCAGAGCGCGGGCGCGGACGGACGCACGTACGTGTACAATTACGTACCTGCAGTGAAGTCTCGACTTAACCATGTAGAAGCAAAACAAATAGACGCTCTTCAGTCTGGCTCGGGTAGGACGACCCACATCTACGTTCAGGTCGTCCAGACCAGCTTCGGGCAGACTTAAAGCATCCTCACAGGAGGGTGGCTGGCAGCAGACTCAGGCTGGGTCATGCAGTGCAGTTCAGTGCCGCCCAGAAGCTGGTTCGAAGAGTTCCGAAAACTGCACTGAACGATCCAGAAGTTGCGGGGAACTGACTCATCTTCGGAACTTGGCTCTTTCGCGGGGGAAACTTTGGAAACACTGCTGCGTATATGATAGACCAAAACTTGCCATCTGGATCTGGTCGAACGGTGACCGTTAGTTTGGAAATATCGTCAAATCGTATCCATTTCCAAGTCAGATGTTCGTAACCATGAAACTTGTCGCTAAATGAAGGCCCTACTGCGCCGTGCTTGCAGTATTTTGCTGTTAACACAGTCAATATTGTCTGTACCTATGTAGAGACAATATTGGACGGGGGTAACTGCTCACCGCGTGCACTTCTATGTTCAGAACATTTTAACGGGTTAACTTTGTAACACAAAGAATGTGGGAATGCGGGAAAACTGCATTTGTCCACGTCCAAATCAGTCAGTACTCGTGAGGACTAGATTCTCGGTCAGCATCATGCGTCTTCTTCACCTCGTCTATACCTACAAGCACTGACTGATGTCGACTTTCGACTGCAGCACATCTGAAGAGTGAACCCGAGCCTGTCGAAAAACTCACCATCGACGATGAGCCTGTCGGAGTCGTCCTCGTCGGATTCGGTGTCACTTCCAAGCTCTTTATCCTCCTCCTCGTCGTCGTAGCTGCTGGCGCTGAATGCTGCCGGTGTTGTTGCTGGTGGCGACAAAGTGGTGCTGTCGCTGCTGTCGCTGCTGTCGCTGCTGTCGCTGCTGTCGCTGCTGTAGCTGCTGTAGCTGCTGTCGCTCTCGTCCTCGTGACCCCGACTTAAAAAAGAGCTGCCCGTCGAGGTCTCATCGTCAACTTCTGCTGAAATGCATTTTTCTCCTCCAAAAACTGACCTCGTTCGATTGGATGGGAAAGGTTGAGAGGAAAAATAGCAAAATGTCTTTCACGCAAGGCTTTTCATTTCGGCGTGAGAGCCGAGAGGAAATGGCTTATGGCGGCAATTGGAAGAGGAAGAGTTTAACGCTTTTGAATTCCCCCCTTTCAAGCCGCTTCCCCCCTCCCTTGGTCTGACAGATGGCCCGCTTCTCACACTTACTTAACCCTGTCTGTCCTCGGAGGGGCGGGGTATTCAGCCTTTATTTGGAGGGGGGACGACGTGCTCGGGTTCAAGATCTCATCAAATCTTGTCTCGAAACCTATCCTCGGGCTGAAGACGAAAGTGCCCAAGTTAGCATCCTATATTTTTGTTTTAAAAAAAAATTGTCCATTCCACCTACCCCCTTGCACCTTGTGGTAACCCTTTGCCGATATTTTGCATCATCTGGTAGTGTAATGTCACCTTGAAGAGAGCAAGGTCATGAAAAAAGATAACACTTAGGCAGGAAAGTTCTTCTTCCTCCAAGGACAAGGGACAAAGTCAGCAAAATTTGCACGTGTGTGAGCGGCGCACATGTATTGAACAAGATATACGTACATACATATGACACGCACATGCTCGACGTACACAAGGGTGCTCGTACGGAGGTGCCCTACGTTTTATTACGCATACCCTCGTATGCAGGCTTATTTTGGCACTATATTTTTACAACCTACCCGGCTTGGCTGTGATGTGGTACTCCTCTTGGAATCGACTGACGAGGATCTTTGACGGAAGCCCACTCTTGTCGTCACCCTCCACTTCCTCATCAGACGTCGGTAAAAACTCAATTTCATCTGTGGTCTCCAGAAAGACATCGATTTTGATCTTTTCCCCGTCATCCTCGCCTCCGTTGAGATAAATCTCGTCCTCTATCACGGTTAGGGCGTTCTCCGCCTCTTCCAAGACGGTGTCTGATGATTTTGTACATGCAAAGATTTATTTCCGCTCTCAGATCACCCACTCAGTCGTGTCGGCATTCGCAAGGTTTATTTCTTTGTTTTATCAGATATTTACAGTAGATATAACCTAGGTACTTGACGATTGCATGCATGTGTGTTGGGGGGGGGGGGGGCCCCTAAAAATATACGTATATTACGTGGTCAGGAAGTAAGTTCAGCAACGTCACTAGACTTGTGAGTAGACCACTCTGGAGGAAAATACAATCCTTGCCATAGGTAATTTCAGTAGGGCGAAATGGGTGGCGTAAGCTGAACCCTTCTGGTCTGGGATCTCCCCCCTGAAATTGGTCTTTTACACATCGTACCGCAACTTCCAGCACTGCGAACAGCTTTGTGACTGCCTCACTGTGATGCCAGACATTCCGGACTGCACCGACCCCAGCTACAGCTCCAGGGCTGCTGTCACGATCATCAAGACTTAAGAAAAGTTAAAGAAGTAAGGGAGAAACACTTTCCAGTACCTTTCTTTGCTTTCTTCAAGTACTTAAAAGGCACAAAATCAGACCTGGCGGTAGAATTGGGGTGTCACAAAGTTGCTCACATGTTCATGTCAGATGCGTGAACTTCACGCGGAGAGTCCGAACTAGAACGGTTCAGTTCAGCTTATGCAGCCCAATTCACTTTACTGAAATTACCTACTGCAACGGCTGCACTTGTAACCGCAAAGGTAAAGACATTCCGAAGGCTGTTAAAAAATGGCACGCGTTGAACACTGCTGGTATTATGGAATCATTCTTGTTAGAAGCAGAGTGTTGTTTGATGCTGTGAAGTGCACACTGTGAGTAAAGTGCATACAGTAGATATATATAGATATATATTTTTTTTTTTTTTAGAAAAAAAGAAATCCCCAAAGTTCACTTCCATAAATCAGATTTCTCAACACAAACACCCTGACCCAAAGAGTGGTTACCACAGAAGTGATTGATCGAACAAAGTGTAAGATACAATGTGCGTGCGTAGGGAGCAGCAACGTAGAAGCCTCGGTCGGTGTGTACCAGGGGGTCCTGACGCAACAAAGTTGCTCCCTGCCCTCTGCATCGTTGGCGCGGGTGCAGTGACAACAGAGAATCATGTTACGAATACAATTTTCCCGAAAAATTTTCAAGTACAAAGGTGCCCTACACACAGTGGATTAAGGCGTGCGAATTGTAGGTTCAGATCTTCTCTCTTCTCATCTCTTCATCCCCCTCAGTGGCGGCTGGAGCCTGCAAGAGACATGTGCAAAAAACTGTGAGGAAAGAGAAAGCAAGAGCGACGCGCGCACAAACACACAAAGTATCACACGGTGCGCGCGCGAAAAAGCACACAACAAATGTAGCAAAAACGAAAAAAAAAACACAGGGTGCGCCCGAATGAGGTGATGTTGTTACTTCCATTTCCATTAGCTCTTGGCCAGGAGGAAAAAAGGGCGGAAGAAGGAGAGAAGGTAAAAAAAAAAGCCAAGACCTTGGGTCACGCATCATCAGATGTGTTTTTTAGTGGTTATATCACTGCAAAAGAACCCCCAACTACTGTAAAGTGGCTCTTAATGAATAGTTGTTACCTCTGTGGTGGTAGTATTGGTAGTGGCTGCCTCTTTCTGCTTCATAGTAGGCCTGGTCTAAACGGTCTCTTACTTTAGATGATGATGAGTATTCAGTCGTCGCTTTTTGACGGTTTTTCACCTTGGTCTCGTCAGCATTTCGAGCTCGCCGGAAGCTCTCTGACAACATGGACGAGAAAGGGGAGCCTGAAAGGGTTAAGGTGAGTAGGCAGAGCGAGCGAGTTATGCACAGGCTATTACTGAGGTTAGTGCTGTTGGCACCGATTAATTCACCTAGACAAGTTGGTTCTACTTTACTCTCTACGCGCACTTCTAAAGTGCCAACAGTGCTGCAGCTTTTAAAGGAAGGCACTACATAGTACCAAGGTGCCAAAGGGGCTTCCTACACAAAAGTGCGAAAAAGACCAGACAGTGCGGTAAAAATACATGTGTGCGCGTGTTCGCCACTACGTACCAGTTACTACGTGTACAGTACAGTACAGACTGTACAGTGCAGTACATGGAAAGGTACCATATCGCCGTCTAGCTCTGTCCTAGCCAGTAGGATGTCTGCTAACGTACCAGGCACATTCTCGTCATTGAAGGTAATGTACACGTAGTGGTCGGTGGCCTCCTCGGGCCGGAAGGACACACCGAAGGCTGCGTTCCCGAGAGGCTCTACCCGAGTGGCCACTGAAGGACCCTTGGTGGACTTGACCAGGATCTCCAGGTTGCCCTCACCGGCGTCGCTGGCGTCCACTGAAAGTCGGGTTAATCTCGCACATGCAATTTATCGTGATGCAACAGCAGCAAAATTAAACAGTGAGTGCTCAAGAGAAAGTTTTCTTCCATAGGATTCTTAGAGATTAGGTGCATTTAATCAAGAAGAAGGAGGGTGCTTATAAAAGGGAAGGATGGAAGTGTGGCGCTCTCTCCATTCGTGTACTCCACCTAAAGAACGCGAGCAACCTGCACTTCAGGGAAAAGCCCGATTTGTTCTTACAAATCTGCACAGTGTGCACCAAAACAAGTGCTGCATAGAAGAGACTGATCAGCAAATCTCAGTTGATGAACTGATGCAGAACTGCTTGATGAAGGTTTTAAGGCAAAAATGACTCGCGTTCACCGAGCTTAACAACAAGACGACCAAAAACGGACACAAGGCGCTTTCTCTCTCTGCTCCTGTCTGCACATAGAGTGCATACGCACACACAGCTCTACTAAACAGGTGTCCTAACACCATAATTCTACAGCTAAGTACTAAAGTTGCACTGCACTCATACAGGGAGTAAGCGGATCCTCACCAGCAAACGTGACAGTCTTTCCTGGCGACGACTTTGGGACGTCTGTCACGGTCACGGCCTCGCTGTCGAAGGCCTTGGCCAGGAACGGTGTCCCTCCGACGGCCACCCCGTTGTACTCCACCAAGAGAGTGTGCAGACCCACCTCTGAAGGCAGGAATTCGGCAGTGAAGCCGTTCCTGACGTTGCCGCTCACTTTCACCGGGATATCCTCGTTGGGGCCTGGAAGAGAAGGCCTTGTTGAAACCGAATGCACCTCGTACTCACGTAGCCATTGGAAACAGGAGTATAATTCGTCCTGCGCTGGTGCAACGCTGGCGCAAGCAATTTTTGGAAGAATTTGGTCGTTATTTTCCATTGATCGCTGGAACTGCCTTCTTCTGCATCGCTCCACTCCTTCCTACCCCGTTAGTTTGGCGATAAATCAAGGCCTAGGATAGAGTACGAGGAAGAAAGATTCTCCAGCGCCTAGGCTAAATCCTAAGCAATCTGCAGAAGCAGCAAGTAACGGCGGCCTTTTTCTGCTCTCAGATAGGATTCTCGCGTACTCTCATGGGCAAAAGAAGAAAGAAACACCCAAAGTTTTATCCTCGAAGGACAGAGAAAAGAAGCAACAACTCTTCTCTGCCTATGTTTAGGGGGCATGCATGTATAGCATAAATGTGTGTTATAACGAAAAGGGGTTTTATGATAAGACAGCGCTGCTTTCTTTCTTGTTGTTGGTCTTTCATCTGCTTCCTGAGTAGACACACTGCGTTCTTCCACAGAGAGGACTTGGAGCAACTTGAAATGTTTGTTTTTCGTTATTGACACTACTTGAACACACCACTACAGCTAAGTAAACCACATTCAGCTCAAACTACATGTGTAACCGCCGAATCATCTGCTGGCTTAGCTTCGGCTTCGTGACACGCGTAGTCGACACCTTCTAGAGCTTGGAAGTCGCGTACAACGTTGCTCTGTTGTTTTGCTTTTTTGTCTTACTTGCATTTGCCTCCGGGGCACCCTGTATACGTACACATTCTATTGATATCCGACAATCCCTTCCTTTTCATCGCGCTGCAGAATGAGGCAGACAAAAGGTAGGAGGGAGCATAAGTTGTTGAAAAGCCTTTCATTTTGCTTCCTTTAGTGGCAACGAGATTACTGCTATCTATTCTGGAGAAACTCGTCCAGCTCCGCCACTGCTGACGCTATACAAATACAACTTCTGGTAACTGTTGCTGAGGTGAAACAAAAGACGAGGTGCTCAAAATGCGCAGGGAAAAGGGGGGCTTTTTAATATCCTACCACACGAGCTCTATGTTGCACGTCTGTGCTACAAGTAACAAGATGGGACGGTAGCGAAAAGTGGCTGTCAAAGGCAGAAGAAGTGTTAGAGCCTCCCTCTTAGGTCGTAGAATGCTGGCACCCACAAAGGAAGGGAGAAATGCAAGCACCCGAAGTGTTGCTCTCACCCCACGCGTCAGGAACAGCACTTCAATTCATTTTTTTTAACCCTATGAGGGTTCGTTGCAGCCACACGTCTTGAGTTCGTGACCGAAGGAGGAAGCTGCACAAACACAAGAGCCGTAGTAGCTCTAAGGGGATGCCTTTAGATGAGAGCTTTTTCTTAAGGCATCTCCAGAGAGCATTTCCATGAAAATGGGTAAAAACATATCCAAAATTGTTCCTACCGACCACACTTTCTTAGCTCTTTTCAGATTCTGACGGGCTCGAGACAGATGGGGTGGATATACAGTAACTAGTTTGGTCCTTTCAATACGACCAGTGCGTACAGAGCATGAGGTTCCACAACACAGTAAAGTACAGTTGCTGCTACGGATGAAAGCTAAAATAAATTTCCTCAACAGTCACCTTGCACGGACACAGCCAGCTCTGCGTCGTCGCCGCCTGCGACCTTGATGGTGAAGGCCGCGGGTGCATTGATGGGGATGAGGCTGAGGTGATCGAGGTCCACTTGAACGCGGCCAAAAGCGTCGTCACTGCTTGATCGGCCACTGCCGCTCCCACCGTCTTCTCCGCCGTCGCTCACGCGGCAGAGAAAAGGGGAACCTACGAGCAAACGTCATCACTCTCGCTTTGTTTCGGGGTGCGTGAAAGATGATCATATACCAACAAAAAAAAACCCACCATCCTTACTTACCCTTAACTTGCTCTCCGTTAAAAGTGACTTCAATCTCATGTGTGATGGCTTGCTCTGGCGTGTAGGTGACCAGACACTTGCCACCGCCCAACACCTGGACGGCGTTGGGCACGTCGCCGTCGTTGATCGAGATCTCCAGCTGACCTTCGCCGGCCTTGGACGCGTCCACTAAACGGGAAGGAAGCGAAAACATAGCACTGTAGGGTACCGTATGAGCGTAGTACACAGATGACCAAACCTACCCCTGAAGGTACTTAGGTCTCCTACGATTCCATCCTGAATGTCCGTGACTCTGATGAGGCCTGCGTCGTAAGCCTTGGCGATGAGAGGACTGTCAGGCACACTGAGCCCTGTGAGATATGGCCAATGTCGTCTTACCTACTGCACGTACATACCTCATAGAGCAACTACCATAAGTAGCATTACCTGCCACGGTGACATCCACCAAGTAGCTGCCGACCTCGGTCGTGGTGAACTCAATGCGGAACCGCGAGCTGCCCTCGTCCACCACCTTGTACGGGATGTGAGGACGTTTCTCGGGGCCTGGAATGATTGATGCACATTGTACGACGTACGCTAGGGAGCCCTAGAAACTTAGTGATGCAAAGCAGTGCATGATAAATACTCACTGATTATGTTGACCTCCACGTCTTCTCTCTTTCTGCCTGGTGCCCTTAGCTGGAATGTTGCCAGCTTGCCTGCGTTAAAGTGCCTGACGGTCTCGCCCTCGAAGAGGCACTTGTCCGCGGTGCCACGGTAGCTGTTCAGTTTGGGACTAGTGGCCTCTTTCTCAACCCTCGTCACGTCAGGCAGTCCCAACTGTCTGGAGTTGGTACTGCTACTGCTCTGGTGGACCACCTCGCCGTCACGGATCACTTTTGACTCACTGTATGCCGAGTAGGTGCTGCTATACTCATTGGCGCCGGACTTGCTCTTGCTCGCGCTGGTTATGTCCTTATTAGTCTTTGAATCCCGGTCCAGACTGCTACTGTCCCTAGGCCTGGTTATGGAGAATGAGACTTCCTTGTTATTTTCAAGACCTTCTCCTCTGTTATTCAATGGTGGCGGTGAGAGGCTCCTCTTCCTGGCCGAGGCCATGAAAACCGGCGAGCTGACCCTCTTGAGCACGGGAGACGCGGCACGGCGCTGGTTAGTGTTGCTTATCTGAGCGACGGGCGACGCCTCCCTGTGGAATAAAGGGGAACTCGAGCGTTCTTGATAAGATGTGGTCGTGGTCTCCTTGCGCAAGAACGAGGTCAGAGGCGAGACCACCTCCTCCGACGATGCAGTGGTGCCTCCCAATTGGAAGGGCTTCGGTGAGGCCGAGGTGACGTCGCTCAGCAAGAAGTTTGCAGGGGCGTCCTTCACTGGCTTCGTGATGGTCGTGGAGAAGAGTCGATTGGAGTCCCCTTCTTCTTCGGTGACTCGCTTGGTGGTGGTGATTGAGCTCCTGGTAGTCGTGGTCGTCACAGTCTCGTCTGTCGCCTTGTTTCCACCGGAGATGAGCGCCGGAGCCACGAGTGTCGAGTATTCACCGAATTCTTTGGGCGGCTCGTGACTTGTGGAAGCGCGGTTGGAATCTTTCAAGGAAGCGAGGACTGCAGGCATCTCGGGCTCCTTCTTGCTCTCAAAGAGGGACTCCCTGTGGATGGAGGGTTTGGGGGCCACTGGAGGAGGCGTGATCTTGCTCTTGTAGCCACCGCTGCTGCTGTAGTTGCTGATAATCTTGCTGGTTGAGAAGTCGGTCTCCTCGCGGAAGGCATTGATCTTGTTGAAGTCGTCTGATCTGAGGGAGTAGGTGTTGTGCCGATTGTCCTCCCCGTTGTGAACCCCATTGGGCACTTGCACCTTGCCGGAGACCAGCATGGGAGCCAGCAGGGGCTTGTTAGGGTCTCGAATCTAAGATAGAAAGATGTCATGCACACACTGACGTCGAGTGGAGCCTTAAGCTGACCCTGAGCCACTAATTTGGCACACATCTTGAAAGTACGAGTATAATAGAATTACTCCTCATAATTGTACTGCCACTGATGACAACTGCACAAGATGATGCCGTCGTGCAAAGAGCATCCATAATTTGCGCCACTTAATGCTCCTTGTCGTGGATGTGTCTCTATGTGAGTGTGTGCAGATTTATACACTCGGAAAGTCATTAGTGTACTTCTGCCTTCTTCCTCCTATCCCTGATAAGAGAGCAGCAAATGGCACTCGTATGTATAAGTGTTGGTGTGCGTGTGTGGTAGTGTGTGGGTGTGGGCCTCGGCGTGAGGGCGCCTACGTGTGTGGATGGGTGTGTACGCAAACATCAAGAGAAGTACGTAGCAGAAGAGGAAGAGAAGCTATTCTTCAGGCACCCGCACAGTCAACTAATGGATGCTATAATCCTGGTAATGAGCTCGTCTTCTTTTCGTTTTTGAGGTTTCCATCTGTATGAGCAAAATGTCACACGAAGATGCTACACAGGACACAGGGCTTGGACATAGGTATACATGCATAGGTACGTGCGTAAAATGTGGAATTCAGTACTGATGCTTTCAATGTCGTCATATGTGAAAGAAGCCACTTAAAACCCTGCATTCAGTCTACTTACGTACGTAGCCTACATGTGACCGAGAGCAGTGGAACCCGCTTACCTCGACGAATGCAGGTGAATTGGCGACCTTTTCTCCGTTGAACTTGACGTCGACTCTGTATCTGCCCACCTCATGGGGAATAAAGCTGGCGTTGAACTTCTCCTTGTTGACGTTAGACACGTGGCTCGTGACGCGACCACTGTTCACGCTCACCTCAAGGTTGCCGTAGCCGGCACCAGGAGCGTTCACTACACAAGCAATCGAGAAGCAGAGATTTAGTTGAGGCACACGGGTGTACGTCTTTTACCGGTACATGTACCGAGTGAGGCAAAAGAAAATTGCCTAGTGTACGCTCTCCATGTCAGTTCTCCTGGGCAGAAACCTTGCAAAGTCCCAACCAAATCAGTCCAGCTATCTCGCCGGACAGACACACACCCTTCCTTATCTTATGTATCTTTCTTTTGTACGTACGTACGTATGTGAGATTGCCGTCCTCGCCGGACATTCTCTGTGCTTCACACTGTTACAATTCAGACATACGTAAGCGTCCGCACCTTCGAATTCGATTGGAATCCCCACGTGTCCTTGCTGAGAGAGCTCCCCTACTCTGACTTTGGAAGCGTCGTAGGTGAAGAAGGTGGGTGTGACTGGCACTTTTTGCTCGTGAATGACCAGCTCCACTGTATGCTCGCCCACAGTCGTCGTGGTGAACTCACACGTGAAGGTGCCTCCGCGATTTAGGCGGACGTTGGTTGGACAGTGGCGACCATCAGGACCTACCGTATGACATAAAAAAACTTGTGTGAGTCTCACCTGGCGGCTGGAGAGAGGACGTGAACACGACACTTAAGCAAGACCATTTTACAAAAAGAGCTAAGTTACGGCCTTATTAATGAACGCCATTAGCCTGTTAGAGATTTTGATTTGATACATAGGAACGGCGTGAGCGCTCCCACTGAGCACAGGCCATTCTAAGAAATAGTTGCTCACGACCCTGTATTTCAAATTCAACAGACGTAAAGTTTTGAGTAGCCTCCACGCTGTCAATTCCGGCTGTGCACACGCTGTTGTACACAAATTGGCTACTCGCACCTCTTGTACTTGTGCCCGTGGTCAAGAACGTAAGCCCAGCCCCAGCGTTCTGCACTTGAAAAAGCTTGGCTTGATTGCCAAGCCCACTTCATTACTATGACACTGATCTGATCACTTACCGGTGATTCCGACAAAGATGTTCTCCTCCCTCTCAGCGCCTTCATCGGGGCAGTCGAAGGCAATTTTCCTGGCCACAGGCAACAAGTCGACCCCTTCCTCAGTGCGATGCTCCGATTGGAAGAGACTCTTCTTGTGTTCTCTCTCCCTGAAGTCCTTGATGCTCTGCCTGCGCACCTGCTTCTTGGCTCTCGGGGGCGCCGTGGGGAGGCCGCTGATGGGGATCTCCTTCTCCGTGAAGTAGCTGCGACGCTCGGCGCGTTGCTCATCATGGGTCTTGTACCTACAGACGTAGGAGGTCTTGCATTTACGGCCACAAGTATTCCGTGCCCTGTACTGACCTGGCAACCTTCCTATCCACCCTGTAGAGGTCAGAGGCTGGTTTCCTCACTTCCCTGACGTCTTTGCCTATTCTCAACGAAAATGGAGATCCCTTGACCTCCATTCCGTTCAGGTAAACGTAGACACGGTGCTTTCCTCGAGCAGAGGGAGTGAAAGTTACCTAAAAGATTGTAGTACACATAGTTAGTATTAAGTAGCACGCATAGTAGAAAGAGCCTTCTCTTTGACAGCATACGGCATGATGCGAAGCCAGCATTGCAGGTTTGCTTCATTTCTAACCTTGTAGACTCTGTTGGCGATTTCTTCCACATAGAACGTCCTCCTGATGGACCTGTTCTCGTAGACGACGTCAATGGCCACCTCTCCCCATCCCGTCTTGGCTGCGTCCACAGTGAACGTGAATGGCTCGCCAGGAATCGCTCGACGAGCCGAGTCCTGATCAGGAATCTGAAATGAGCTCGTGTTAAAGTTTGCACGCAGAAGAAAAGAAGCGAGACTCACGAAAATGGCTCTGGGGTCGAACGCCATGCATCTGAACGGGCTGTTCTCGATGTCGCTTCCGTCGTAGGTGACGTGGATGCGCCACTCGCCCGCCTCGTCCGGCTGGAAGGAGGCAAAGTAGGTTCCGTTCTCGTCGCTCACGGGGCAGCCGAGGGGTCGGCCTGTGGGTGAGTACGCAGTAACCTGAAGAGCGAAGGAACAGAATGGAGTTACTTTTTGCCCAGGAAGCACGTGTGTGGTTCTTGAAAAATTGAAGGAAGTTCATCTGCAGATGAGCTAAATAACACGGTACACTACAACAATCTACAACATCCAGAAAAGTAGTGTTCATAGTACGGTGAATGAGTTTATCTTGTGAATCACATTCGCAGCGTGCAGAGCCCTTAGAGGCCCCATTGAGGCTAAAAGAGGCTTCATTGTCATTCTTTAAAAATATTTACCTTTTAGGTATTGTCTTGCCTACTTGGGAAAATTGGGACGGATATTTTAGTGTCTCAGGAGGTAACTTCACCCCTTTACTTCGAACGATCTATTTGCAACAAGTTTGCATTTTTATCTCCCATACACATTCGAAGAAAGACAGACAGATGATCCCTTGTGTCAAGATGAACGTAGCAAAATAAAAAAAATGGAAAGGGTTGTGTAATTACTAATGGAGCAGGGTCATAATCCCACTTGCCTCCAACAACTCCGGTCTGGCGGCGTGGTGTGGATTGATGAGCACCTCCACAGTTGATCCCACGGAACATGGCTCAATGCCTGTAATGAGGATGCAGTAATTGAAATAGATGGACCCGTTAATGACTGGAGGCTTACCGTCGTAGTCCTTCTTAGACTTGGGCATGGAGCGGAGGAAGTGCGGAGTGCCCCTGATGGCCTCGCCCTCGTTCTTAACAACCACCTCGTGCATGCCCACCTGAAGTAAGATGTATAAGAGTGTCTACGTTCTCGCTACGTGAAAGTTTTTTTTTCAACCCTTTTAAATGTTTCTTTACTTGTCCCCCCTTTGGCGTAAGGAGCATTATTGTGGGTAGCAGAGAACATAAAGGTCCCCTCCAGGTGCATGCAAACTTTTGACTCCATAGTACGGAAGAGTGAACTGGGACTATGAATCAAGATCTTAAGTCTATCCTACCTCGGCAGTTTGGAAGAATCCTTTTCCGCCGTCCCGCGTGAGGTCAAGATCAAAGTAGATTGGCCCAGACGGCCCTATGACCTCGGCTGAGACTTGCTCGGAGGTGAACTCCTTGTCGAGGACGTCAATGCGAAAGTGACACTGCAATGGAGCAGGGGGGAATCGACGGAACTTAAACCACGCACATTTACTTGTCTCCCAAGCTGTGTTGCCCCACCTCTTCCCCCACTCTCGCTTTGTTAGCCGAGCAAGAGATCTCCAAACGATCACCCGGCGGAGTTCGGTCGGGGATCCACTGGAACTGCGCAGCCCAGGCCATGACTCCGAGGTACTCCACATTGGGATTAGCCATATCCCTGAGAAAGAATAATTGATTCCAGTGCGTGGCAGTAACATTTGGTCTTCCTGGTCATTGGAGAGATGAAGTGAGGCCAACTTTCCAAAGTAGTCAGTTCTTAAGCATCCGACTGTACAGTGCAGTCCCGCATATCCCGCCACACCGCACACCTCTGCGTACCTGCGCTAAGTACATAACAACTCATTAAGCGAGTTTCTCAGACTTTTCCTCCCTGGAGACAAAGAGCTCCCTTCTCTACAACTACTAACTCACTCCTCCATTATGGATCGCATATGTACACAGTCAAAGGTAGATGCATAGAGGCTGTGCAGCCTAATAGGTAGAGAAAAAGGCCCTAGGAAGAAAAATGGGGGCGGATATTTTGAGTAGAGGAAACTTTTTCCTTTTCCCCCTCCATCCTCTATATTTTGCTGCGCTAGCATATTACGATGGACTATCTCAAAATGAGCAGTCGTCCCCTTTGAAGGTCGAGCTTTCATGTTCACCTACTTTGTACGTGTACATAGTCCTTGAGAATTGTACGCATACTTGGAAACCGATGCCTACCTTGCCTCCATCACCGGATTCACTCCGATCTTCTTGGCTCCGTGGAGTGCTGACTCCAGATTGTTGGTCCAGTGCTGCGGATACGCGCTCATGTCGTGGAATCCGGGCACAGGAGCGCCCTTGACCTTAGCCAGGGCCGAGGCTGCCAAGCCGTCGTTCCAGTCAGTCTGCGGATGCGGGGAAAAAACAGATTTAGTAGCAGCAACAGCAAACACCTCTTCTGCTTGACTGCTTGATATTTTAACAGATTCCTCTCATCTCTGTGTTGTGTGTGCCTGCACGTAACGTACTTCGCACAAAGAAAGAGGAAATCGTTAGTGCATAGGTGCGACTGTCAATTCGCCTCCTCACAACCTTCATTCATACGTACACTACATGAATGCAATAACTTTAAAAACAACAACAACAACACAACCTTGTACGTACGTGGTGTGTAGTATAAACTGCACTAGTTGTGTACAACTGTGACTGTTTCGTCTTAAATCGACATCTCAGATGCTCCCATCGAAGATTCCTTTCGCTTCGCCACGCATATAATTGGAAAAATTGGTGGATTTCTCCTCGTTCTTTTCCCAGCAAAAGAAACTTTCTTGCTCTCTTCTCCGGCCGCTATCTTGAAGGGTTCTCGTTAAAAGGACTTTTGATGTTAGCAAGCTGGCCAAGCCATGGACTCTCTATCTATCTCAGTACCTAGCCCATTGTGCGCTATAGTGGCGTGGCAGCTTTGGAAACACGTCCTCCTGAGGCAGAAACGTGCGAAGATATCTGCTGCAAAGTGGTCCTTTTTTTTTGGACTGTCCTGCACTGGTAGGTACTAAGGAGTTATGCCTTGGGTTGATGCATAGCGACCCAGTGTGATGCCTTATGGCCTATTCTGTACGGTATGAGCAACATTTAAGTTCTCCCCAGTAATTTCACCCTGCTCTTAAAAGACACACATCAAGCAGAGCGCGTATGGACGCTCCTAGAGTCTGCCGAGGCTGGAATGTTGCTATAAAGGGGCGGCAGAGAAACCAACTTTTGGCATCCAATTGCCCATTGCAGTCGAGAAGAAAGAAGAAAGTGTCTGTTGTTCTTAGGCGAAAGCCTCTTCAGTGGCTTTTTGAACTTCTCTCGACCAATTTGGCCTCGAAGTGAGCCCAAAACAAGAGAAAAGCGCATCTCTCTTTCCTAATGCTAGGTAACCCCCTTTATGAGCAAAAGGGGCAGAAAGTCCTAAAGGCAGAAGATGTTGCTTTAGGTGGACCTGAAGAAGGTCATTTCGTTCTAGTGTAGCCCATGACCTGGTCTTGGTCAGAAGTTTTGTAACAAAAGAGAGGCCTTGCATTGTGCGGCAACTGAACCTATATACACGAGATCATATATCTCGTGTACTTACCCTAAAGTTATTGATCCTCTGGTTGGGTATCTGGCCCTTGACCCAGTCAAGCGTCGCGTAGTAGCCGGGGGAATCCTCCTCCTTCATAAAATAGGAAAGATACGTCATGCCGCTCAGCTCGTCCAGGTGCGGGGAAGCCAGGTACTCGGGCTCCAAGACCATGGGAATGCCAAAGTGCTTTTGCGCCAGCTCCATCGCTCTCTGGCAATTCTCGTGGCTGCAAATCAAGTGTGATGAGACTTCAAGAAAAACATTGGAGTGCTTCCCTCACAGCACCTGTTTCTTGGATTGAGCTTCCGCCAATTTGGCATGAGTCCTGGACGACAATAATCCAGCAGAGCGGACAGGTAGATGCCATTGTTCCAGTCGCTGGTGAAGTTCCGGATGTCGCAGTCGGGCACCACAGCCTACGTTGAGCAGTTGAAAGTATTAATGTGTAAATTGCCAAGTGTCCTTGACACTTGTAAGACTTCTTTACCCTCAGCCAGGCCAGCATGAACTTCTTCGGAGGAAAGTTGGACGCACCCAGTTGGTAATGGGCGATGAGTGACCATATGAGACCCAAGATGAGCTTCAAATTCCCATTATTGATATCCGTATTACCTAGAAGAAGAGATCAAATGGACGGATATCTCAATGTGTAAACGTTTCCACCGTTTGACGTTCACAATCATCATGGGTAATTTAAATACATACTCAGCTTTTACTGATGACTTGACCATGGGCAATTTAAATATATACAAAGTTTTTACTGATGAATTGACTTTGGCCAGGAAATACGATCCTCAACAAGCTGAAAAAGAAGCTTCCGGTCCTTCCATCCTTGACAGTTAGTAATAAAAGTGCAGTATACCCTCGGTATTGCGACCACTTTAGGACTAGTGTAAATTGGTCACTCTTAAGCGGATGATTACTAAATGCCAGGTAAGCGTTCCGAGGAATTTAAGAAAAGATTATGACTTTATTGTCTTACATACTTTCTGATCACTTTTGCTCAAAGCGTCTCGTAACTGTTGACTGAGTGAACAAATTTTGAACAGTGAAATGGAAGCTGCCTTGTGCATCTCTATTACAGTTGGACGATTAGACTCATCATCCTCTTGTCCCTCCTCCTCGTCTTTGTTGCCATCTTCAAGCTCAGAAGAGTCAGCAGCAAAGGACTCGAGAACTGTGGCAACAATAGCATCATAAGTCTTAAATTCCTCCTCTTCACCGGTACCTGTGTCAGTGTTTTCAAGAGTACTCTAGATTTTCAGCCGATGGTGGACATTGAAATGAATTTCCTCACATATAATGACTAATGTTCCCCCCCCCCCACACACACATGTGTGTGACCCTATTTTTGCCGTTAAAGAACTGTACTGGTACTCTGTTGGTCGCTACAGTCGGGCGGTCACTGTAAGCGTGATCACTATACCGAGGGAATACTGTACCAGAACTCACACAACTGTTTGGCTCTGGGTCGAGCCAAAGGCCGCACACGCAAATCCTTTACTGCAAGAAAACCTCCGCCGTCAGCAGTTGGCGCGGCACGAACGGTATGCCAAAATTGCCAGAAAGTGTGCATGGCAAATCCATGTATCAGGTTGGTACTGAGCAGTGCGTACACTGATGTGCAGATAAAAGGCTGGCAGCTTTTGACCTCGACGCTGCCATCAACACGTGCCGTGAGGAACGATTCCACTGGTTGACGCAAGTTTCCACTTTAGTTTTCTAACAACACGTTTGGGTAGGCAAGAGTACAAAGTGAAGAAAGCCTGTCAAAGGGGTCTCCCTCATTGCCAAATGCCTTGCGGGTGGCTTCAGGCTACTTCTTTGAAGAGGAGCCAAACAGAATTAACGAGGCTAAGAGGCCAAAACCTCTTAGTTCGTCACGAACTCAACACGAGGCATTATTGTACTAATAACTACCTAAGTAATATGTGGGTGAAGTACTAGGCATAATGACAAAATGATGTACTCTAGAGAGACAGATCGAGAGATATTTGTTGCTTATGTACGACTCAACTGTACAAACTCTCATGTGTACTTGTATTGCAAAGTAGGCCGTAAGAAATTGGTTCCGTTTCCTATACGAAGCTGGTGAATATCAATGGAGGCACGATTTTCCGCCCCCCTTGCAGTGCTCTTTTAAGCATGATCGTTTGAGGAGGGGCTTTTTACACTTTGAATGCTTCTTCAGCAGAGGGAGCTTTGAATATTTCCCGCGCCATCAGTGGTGCATCTTAAATATTCGCGCTTTTTCATGGAAATGAAAAAAAACCCACCATTGCGGACTAAAGAGGTTTGAGGTGAGTGGACGAGGAGAAACCTAACAAAAATACGCTCGAGATTAGTCAGCTAAGCAACACATTCGCGAAGGCGAAAATAAGGAAGAATTTGAATTCGGGAAAAAAATCGTTTTAGTCCTCTTGCTTGAGCACTCACAAAGCCTACAAACCGGGTGTCCCACAAGTCGTCGGAGTCGTAGGCAAGAGGCAAAAACTGCTCATGGGACACCCGGTAAATGCTTCTCTTGCCGCTCCTTCGTCCCTGGCGGGCGATCCATTTTTGGCTTAAATGCAAAAGGACGCCAGATGGCTAAGTAAGGATTTTTTTCTCTACCTATGCAGTCAGATAACTTATTTCTGCGGACTTTTGTTAACAAACTCCACTCACGTACCTATGTGAGGCAGCACAGGTGCGCTCGCCGCTAAAAACCTCGATATCATGGAGTCATCATCTGTCTCTCTTTTCTCCACATTATGCGTCAGATACGTTACTTTAACCGAAACAAGCTTTGAACATCAATATCGAATGCGCTGGGTTTGTCTGTGTGGCAGACTGACACGTACACGTCGGTCTATTTCGAATAAATCCATATATCTTTTAGTGGGTTCGCATTTTTTTCTTTTCCTGCCTTCTCACTGTAAAAAGTTAACAAGCAGTCCCTTTTTTTTGTTCTGACGTCTTCAAGGCCTTCACCAATAGTTTGGTAGTCCGCGGAATTGAATCTAAGGAATACCTTGGCCAGTCAAAATTTTTCCTATGGTGACACCTCTTGAATCGTGGAAATTGCAACCATGAAATACTTTGCTTTTCAATGAGGCATCACAGTGCACAATCATTCGCAAGTGTGAGTCTAACTAGCGATATTAAGTCAGTAAGTCGAGATATGTTAAGCTGTCTATAGTTGAAACAAGATTTCTAATAGAGACTGAAAATCACACCCTTTGGGAATGAAAACACACTCTTGGATGATGGTTCGCTTTAGGAGCTGAACCAACCTGCAACAAGCTGCAATCAGTGGACTGTAGTTTAGTTTTTCTCCAAACTTGGGAGGCTAATATCATTTTGGAGAGGTGGAAATGGTGAAAGCCACACAGCTTCTTGATTAAATTCAGAGACTCAAATGCATCACATTTAAGGAACTTTTAAATTTAAGGAAGAGTATTCCTAGGTAAATGGATTTTGAACTAGACTTCTTGGACTGCAGATTTTGCATGAGCTTTTTTGTGCAGAAAGGCCAAAGAAATATCTCGTTTTTTCACAAAACAGTGGATTTCTAAAGTTGGCTGCTGGTTTTAAGGGTCGGTTCCTCACTTATGGTATCGTTCACTCACAAAGATGATATTGATACGACTATGTAGCACATTCCACGTTCACACACAAGTACTGCAAGATGCCTGTAAATTTCATGAAATGGTCACATTTAATCGGATCCTCCTCGTCGACCTGATTCGATTAGATTCACATCTTCACCAAGTCACCTCGACCTTGAGAGCAATCATTACCAAGCCCGGACCACAGCCTTGGTCGCCGTCGTGTTCGCCCCCACCACTCAAATCCTGTCCGGGGCCAGTACAGTGACTTCACTTTTTGTGCATTCACTCGGTTTTTTTTTTTTCAAAACTTTTAAAATTAGGTTGCAGAAGTGACATGTTTTTTCTTACAATCGATGACTTGCCTGTCGGATGAGGTTTTTGATGTTCTAGGTTGTGGTTGCTGTCCTGATTCTTGGTTCTCAGTTACATTTTAGCCATTTTGTCTACGGTATTTGGTTGAGCCGATTGTTTTTCTTTTAGAGAGTACTTCCAAAGATGACTTGGGATAGTTTGAACTATTTGGCACTATTCAATTGCAAACGTGGAAAGAAAATATGCCTACAGTGGTCGAAAATTGTAGTCTTCGAATTGCTCATCCCCTTCACCATTCTTTTACAAAAGGACAAAGATGTGCTATTCATGGTTGAGATAAGCCCTGTTCAACAGGGCAAGGTAAAAAAAAAACCAAATTGGCAAACCCATTTTTTGGCACTTTTTGCTCTGTTTGACCCACTTGACGTAGATGAAAGCCAAAGTATATTTCAACAGGGCATGCTTGACACCCCGACGGTTCCATTCCACCCTAGAAATCCAGCAAAAAATTGAAAATTTGAAACTGTGCGCATGTACACGCTTACTGTGAAGACACACAAGTGTCTTGACATTGCGACAAATGCTTGTGCATCTCACTACCTACGAGCATGTACTCGTGGTGGTTGGGGTCGTGACTCGAGCCCTGATTTCGGCTCGATTCGGACCACTGCTCACCCAACCCCGAGTGGGACTCGACATTTTCCGCCGTCCGACCTCAATTAGTTTGCCGCTCTTTTCAGTGATGCTAAGAAGACAAACAAGCATGATGCAGGCAAGATCCTCTCTCTCTCTCTCTCTCTGAGCAGTTATGTAGTGGTCACGGGTATCCGGTGTGAAGTAGCGCTTATGCTAATAAAACTGCCAGTTAAATTTACCATTGGCTGTGGTCGCACTTGAGACCCGACCTGAACAGACTCAGGTGGATTCTTGACCCACCCGGATTTTCTCTGCCCTTGAGGCGAGTCGAATCAGATTGGGAGGGGGGAAAAAGTTCGGATTTGAGTGAGGTGCGGTTCTTCTGCACCTGAACCCATCCCTAACAGGCACGGATAATAGCCCCAGATGAAGGCACGAAGAAGAAATGAATCGTTTTTCTTGCCTAAAAGCCAGAGACCTCCACGTAATGGAGATTTTGAGGCGTACGTGACAAATGAGGGCTGGAGTCCTGTGAGGAGAGAATGAGATGACAAGACTTTCCGAGGAGGAGATCCTTTCAAATTATGAGTTTATCCGCTTAAAGGCGCTCAAACGGCGCTGCAGTGATCGTATTTCACTCCTTATGTGCAGTGCATGCAGTACACGTGAGTGCGTGCGTGCGTGAGAGAGAGTGGGTGGATGTGGGTGCGTGCGTGCGTGTGCTGTCTGCCCACATCGCAAGAAAAAAAAAGAATTCGCGGAATGCCCAACTGCAGATGCGAGGCCAGTAACGCTATTGCACCCTTACTTTGCTAGAAAAGAATTTCCTCCTCTCGATTGTCTGCTCTGATGGTCAGCCAAGTGCTGCGCTGACTCCAATCAAGGAAAAGGGTGCATCCACCCACCAGTTGGTGCTAATGCCCGTCTTACCAAGCGTTTGACCCGTCACATTATTAGTAGGTGGCCACTTGCGTAAGTGGCCCAAACCCTGGCAGATTTCGTCATTTCGTGTGCAGAACATTTGCTGGGCCAAAGTTCTGGCACGACACAGTCACTTACGACGAGGCTCTGACGGAATGCCAAAGTTTTCGACTGAAATTTACATAAAAAGCGCCGCCAAAACCAACGCCCCTTTTCAGTTCAGCCTGCGGGGGGGGGGGGGGGGGGGCCGGCCCCCCCCCCCCGGGGCGGGGGGGGCGCGCCCCCCGGGGGGGGGGGGGCGGGCCGGGGCCCCCGCCCCCCGCAGAGCACCCAGACGCGGGGCCCCCCGCACCCGGGAACCCGTCAGGCAAAGAGGTTGG
>JAAUXU010037092.1_pt1 | contig 35216 bp, 27 predicted proteins | sample 7278151 | NCBI WGS metagenome assembly JAAUXU01 (sample SAMN14350113, study PRJNA611818) | marine sediment metagenome | isolation source: surface marine sediment (1.8m) | place: French Polynesia: Moorea | collected 2018-08 | reverse complement strand
GAGGTTGCTAGGTTCAGTGAAGCAGCAAAATGAGAGTGACAAGGTAACACTTTGACAGGTAAACAAAACTCATTGGTGACAGTTGGGAAATCTCAAGGCAGTCCAGATCGTCCCCAGCAGTAGTGACAGAAGACAGTCTGGTGCCTTGAAGACCAGATGGCCATCATCAGCAGGAGCGACAGAAGGCAGTCTGGATGGTCATCATGGGCAGGAGCGAGAGATAGCAGTCGGGACTCCGGAGCTTTGCATACCTGATCAGACTCACCAGAAGGATGAGAAGGTAATCCAGATCTTTGTAGTCCAGATCGAGATTTCCCGACTGTCGTCAATGAGTTTTGTTTACCTGTCAAAGTGTCACCCTGTCACTCTCTTTTTGCTGCTTCACTGAACCTAGCAACCTCTCAACCCGGACACAGGGTTTTTGCATGCTTGCTCATAGTGCCGGAGGGCCTGGGGAGTGAATCCCCGTGGCAATGGTGGCCCAGGGGGGTCAGGATTCTTCTGTGAAACTTTCAGTCCATTTCATCCACTTTTACCCTCTGAAAAGACCAAATTTCTGTTCTGTTTGGCATGCGCCCCCTCCCCTCCAGGTGGCGTCCTTTTGAGCATTTTAGCACCAAAGTGGGCAGCCCTGACATTGACCCTGTGTACTCAACATTGTGTCCAAGTATCACATCTACATGTTCCACATCCAAGTTCCACTTCAACACCTTTCAGTACAGCATAGAAGGTGCTGTCATGCTCGACGCAATTACTTACGGCCAGGACTGTACACTTGAGGAACGTACGTCGATCAACGGGGTTAACGCATGTTCACACTACGTCTGTGCAACACAGTGCTGCTGAAAACGTTAAAACAACCAACAATTCGTCCATGTAAAAGGATAATTTTGGTACAGTGAAGCTCCACCCTGTGCACATGAGTGATGACGTTTGAGGCATGTGGCTTCACCTTGTCTGTCTCATATAGACAAGTCCTGAGAGCAACGTGAAGTTAATTGACGAGTGGAAAAATAAAGTCCACTGTATGAGGGATTAACGAAACAACATGTGTTGTAGGACAAACGTTTAAAATTAATTGTTCTAATGGTGCATATAGCCGTGACTTCAAAAGTTAAACATGCAAGTTAGTGAAGATTTCTGGAGGTACCTGGTAGAGGTTGGTTCGGTGACGTACGGTTGTATTCATCGCTCTTGCTCTGACACCTTTGACTCCTCTTGCAAGAGACATAAGGGCCAGAGGTGCAAGAGCGGCCTTAAAGGCTGTGATTTTCTCAGCATGAGATGATAGAACTCTGGAATGCCTGGAGAAGCTGTTCTGCGGCATTCGTGCTCAAACTTGTGTAGACGAGACACATAAGGTAAGTCTTCAAGTGTAGCAAACAGCTTCCAAATGAACCTAAACTATTCTAAAGCGTTGAGCACCCCTGTACTGCTCATCCGATGCATACGGCCCTCCCGGAGTGGCGCAGTTGTAGCAGAACTTTGTACGGGCAGCGTCATGTGGCGTTGACTAGTTGCACTGCCCATTATTTCTGCACTGTTTTTTTTGTATTCTCGAGACATTTGCTGCGACCAGAGACGCCCTTTTGTTTGGCTGCTTGTGTTGCCATTTGCAGTCGATCCTATTTGCCTTAACCTCTGTGGTTCCGCTGTGTCATCTCTGCCCTTCCGAGAAATTGCTTGGAAACAGTAGTTGGGAAGAGGGAATTTACGATGGCGAAAGATATGAAAGGAGGGAATTGGTACAAGAAATGGAAAAGAATGCCTGCAAGTGTGGATCTGTTTCCTCCTCGGTCGAGGTTATTGGGGATTTCTTGGACTTTTTCTAAACAAAACAAAATAGGGAGATAACTTTTTCTTCCGCAGAAGAACCAGGGTGCCCTTAAAACAATGCAGAAAAAAGATGTTATCTAGAAAATGAGTTTTGTTCCTCATGCACTTCATTGAGATCTGTTTCGAGTGCATTTGACAACTCTTTTGGATGGCGTTGGTGTCGACCTTGCTCGGATCGCCGATCTAGTTGGGGCCGGCGATCCGGCTCAGGTCACTGATGTGGAGCGACCCTTTGGAGCGACTCTGGTTTCTGGTCCGCTTCACTTTGTCGTCAAATCACTGTCTCATCGTTTGATGTAAAACTTGTGCCGGATGGAGAGGTTGTGCGGCCACTTGAAGCAGTACCACTTTTAATGGACGTCGTAATGAACATTAGAATAGCTTGGGTTCTCCTCTTCCTCCGGGTTCTATTAAGCTATTAAGATGTAGAAGGCAAAGTCAGAGAGCAGTGGAAAAAAGCACTTGCTTTAAAGTTTAAATGATCGCTTCGACTTGAAGCTTGGTACGTTCAAACTCTACTTTTTAATAGAGACAAATGATGAATGAGATGTACGTGGAAGGGAAATACCGAACTCTATGAATAGCCTAAATGTAACAGACGAACTCGCCTCCTCTACTCAATCAGCTTTGTACTACGTCCATCAGCTTTGATTCAGAGAAACGCCAGGAAAATCTAATGTGCCAAAAATTTCTATTCCGCCAGATATTTGTGCAGTCCTCCTCTCGTACCACGCAGAAAGGGACTTATTCATGTTGTAAGTAATCTCTCATATGTTTCTCCATTAGAGATCCCGACATTGTCGACATATTTGTCCCTATACCGCATGTCTCCGCCTTTGATGAATCGCCCAGTGGGAAGAAGCCATGGGCAGTCTGCCTCGTATCCAGTTTTTTTGCAGTATCTTCCCAGAAACGAGGCCATGGTCTGTATGGCAGAGGAAGGATCATTTAAGAAGCTCTGGGATTGCAGGGTGTTCCCCGGGGATCATTATTTCATGGAAAGGTGCGTCCGATATTTCCCAATTCCTCCTACGAGGAAAAACCTGGAAGCTGGTCAAGGTCTCTCGGTCCTCCGCTCCAAAGGTATGCTACATTCACGTGCGTGCACACACCCACACAGACACCCCCCCCACACACACACACGCGCGCGCGCGCGCGCCATTGCCATCCATGAGCTGACAAGTTGCGAGCGTCGCAAGACGATCTGCGACGCCACCGCCACAAGAGCATCCTCACTTATTTCATAGCGAGGTGCTGGAGCAGGAGAATTATGTGTCCTAATGACGTGGTAAGTACAGCAGACTCTCGATGTGGAGTTTGTGAGTCCTGGTAAACCTCTCGATAGACGAGGTTGTCTCAAGAACAACCTAGAATACTCTCTGTATTCGCTCATGTATCAGCCAAGGCTGTCAATGTCTCTTGAGAAAGACTTTTCCAAACAAAGTCTATTTAATTGATGTCATCCTAACTTTATGTGGCAGGCGCACCAAGAGGACATAAGGAGAAATGTTCTGGAGTTATCTTTTCCATGCTGACCAGAGACTTTTTCATGTCGAAAGTCTTTTGTGTATTGAGAGATATATCTTTGGGATTTCCGTCGTAGTACAAGTACTTTAGTGCACCGATGACATATATTTTTTATCAATGACTCGCGTACTTCTAGCGGTTGGAAGTATGGACTCCGCCCGGATGCACACTGCAGATACGTTCGGATACATCGTTACCCCGGATGTTGTTCAATAATTCAGATAGTTCAGATACGGAAATTTCTCGCTTAAATTGAATGAAAAACATTTTTAAGATTTTTGAAACTGGGGAACAATATCGAGATGGCAAATGCGCCAAAAGTCTCGGAGGTATCCTGCCAAAAGGACAGAGAGCGACTGGTAAGACTCTCCTGTAGAGGGTCGACCATGCAAAAACAAAAAAGGTGGGTTGCCAATGAAGAGACACGTTCCTGTCTGCCTGCACCTCGGCAGAGGACAGCACAGAGTGTGACAAAGTGGTGCAAAATTGATGTAGCTTTCATCCATCACTTGCCGGGTCATCTTAGGCCAAGGCTGCAAAAAGTCTTGGCTCAGAGCGGGTTGACATCAGATAGAAACAAACTCCAGTCAGTGGTCGTCATTCGATTCGACGACCCAATTGATAAATAAGTCATGCAATTCAATGAAAGCCTAATTGATAGGACAATGGTCTTTCCGTAAATACTAGAGCTGGCGTGAATCAGGAAAAGTCAACTACGAATCGAGTCAAGTCCGCCCAAATTGTGACTATAGTCGACTTTGATTGGAGTCCAGCACTGGGAAATACTTCCCTCTCCCCCCAAAAATATGCCCTCATGGGCGTATTTTTGGGTTTTGTATCTCATAAAAGCCCATGGGCGACCTTTTGGGACGACAGTGCGGAGGAGCGGTACAGTTGAGTAGAGCACTGTTGTACAAAGCAGCAAGCCTGGTTGCACACACAGTACTGCTGGAGAATGCAGGCCACTTGCGCTCCGTCCGAGAAATGAGAATGTTGTTGATGCAATCGTGGAAATTCGCTGAAATATCTGGACTTCCCGATGGTTGTTCCACCAAAGATCTTTTGGGTGCGACGTCAAGTGACAAAGGGGGCCAAAAACCAAACTTGCGCGCAGGAGTACTTACGGAAAAACTCGCTGAGTAATTGTCGATACGTACATTTCAGAGACGAGCGATCTCCCTTTGCACATGGCCTCCCCCAGCATCCACGGGTACTGCTGCCAGTAGATGGCCAAGTCGTTCGGCAAACCTACAAGAAGGATAGAGTGAATAGAGTCAGGCGTGTTCAGCCCGATAGCACGACTTTGAGTGGATATTGGATATTGATATTCCAACCCGAAGATGTAAACTTCACGCTGGGGATGCGTTTCAACCTCGCTGTAGCTGTCTGGATTTATCTATGGCGCACGTATCTGTTACTGCACGTTACTGTGCAGTGAGAGCCATGGCTGTGGCGGGCATCAGTACCCGGACACCACGGTACAGTACATCAGTACAATTTTGGACTCAGATGGGTTAGACACCGATTCAACCACCTACTTTTCCACGCTTGGCAGGTACTTCCACCTTGTGCTTTCCTGTATATTTAGTGACCATCACAGTCCGTAGGAAGACAGCGCTCAAGGATCGCTCAGCTGAACGCGCTACACTACGTAAATACTCACACGCAGAATTGAACGCCAAACTTTTAACAATGAGAAAATGAGTATAAAAACCATCAAAAATATAATTTTCTTGATTTGCAGCTACACGGACATTTTCTACGCCATGGAGAGCTTGAGGCTTCAATAGTTTAAGTTATCTACGTCATCCTGGGGAAAGTTGCATACTTATGGCAGTACTGGTAGCTTGGTCTACGTGATCCTTGTGAACTGGGCCATCGCAGACCGTGACGTGACAAAACGTAACGTAGTGTTGCAGCTATGGAAACCCTTTCTCTACCGTTGGAAAGCTTGAGGCCCTCGTAGTTTAGGTCAATTCCTTCACATCTGGGTGAACTTGTGTATTTAAGACGACGGTTAAAACGGAAGAAATTACCACATACGCTCGATCTTGCACTACAGCGCCTGGAGGCGTCCAATTCCGCGCGCCAGTGTATTTAACGCCCCTTTTCTAGTTGATGAGCAGTCTTTACTCACTAGTTTCGATTGGTCAAGCGACCCCGTACTTCTCGCTATGGCGGCTGCTGCTACTTTACGGCCCGCTGCGACCACTTTGCACCCACTGCGGCTATTTTACGGCCCGCTGCAAAAGGCTTAGCTGCAACGGCAGCAAATAAGAACTGCCCGTCAACTCGAAAAGTGGCGTTTAACTACAAACGCACAGCTGGCCAAGGCCTTTTCTCTCGGGCCTTGACAACCCGAGGGTGGTGGTTGAGGGGTGGCCCCTGAGGGTCAAAGTCGAGCGTGAAGTGCTTCTTGCCCAGCTGTGCCTATATGACCAGTACATGACGAACAAGAGTACAATTTATTCAGCAATGCTTCACACCCAAGTCGATACTTGTACATCTTACATCGATCTGTGTCGGAGGGAAGAATGACCTCCTATGACGTCACACTTGATACATTGTTGGCACGAGTGCTAGAGTACCAAGAGGGTTTCTTCAGCTTTAGTTCAGTGTCACTTGAATTCCCCGCAAAGGTCCGCGCTGGTTGCAGGCTAACAGTCCGTCTAGCGGCTCTTCCTGGATCTGGCAGATGTATAGACCCTCCGAGGCCTCACTTATGTCCACTGGGAGAGAGAGAGAGAGAGAGATGGGGGGGGGACGGGTTGGGATCTAGCGCGAAATTCAATTTGCTAATAGCGAGACGAGGCGGAATCCGAGTGCGTGTCTCGCACTGTGCAGGCCACGATAGTGGACGTTGGCCGACAGATGTAGCGTGGAGTGGATTATTCAATGTTCATCATGGATAATGTAAAAATGCCTCGGTGCAGACTGGATGGATGAGGAATGAGCGGGCCAGAAACGATGGTGCGGACTAGCGGGGATACCCGGCATTGCCCGGGTTAAAGATTCCAGTGAAAAGTGAAATATTGTAGGGGGGAGTTGAGTCCACGTGTTGGGACACTTTCATCATCAGGCAGCCGTCCAAGCGTTCCTTGCTAATATTCCCGCTGTCCATGCGCTTCGCAAACCGGACTGGTGGAAAGTCCGGTTTTAAGGTTCAGTTCCTCGCTTTTTATAATATTTGCAGAGCTGATATCGGTTTCCACTCGACTCATGATTTTTTAAAGTTTTGTAGGATGTGAAGGAAAACTGCCAGCAACTGTCACAGCAATCAATTCAGAGAATTACAAGGCCGTACGCAGCGGACTATCCCATGCGTACTATCAGAAATAGTGAAAGATCCTGTAACTTCTCTGAACTGACACCCAGGCGTAATGCAATCTTGAGCTTCATTCTATGTGGTGTTCTCATGTTCGTTCAGCTTCATCCTGTTAAAATTCTCTCTCCTTTGCTCTCTGCGGAGCACAAAAATGCTTCCTCTACGAGCATTACTGCAACTTGCTCATAGAACAGTGACTCCACTCTCTGCGCGCACGTTCTTTAAAATATCAGGAGTGGAATAGTACCAAAGTCAGCTCTGTAAATGACGCAATAAGTCAGGAACTGCACCTCAGAGCAGGACACTCGAAACAAGTTGCATATGCAGAAATAAAAAAATACTGAGCAGAACTTCCTAGAAGAACAAATTTGCATTCAGTTTAAAGGTTTCTCAAGAAGCTGTGGCTCACGAGATATTTGGGGTCCTGTCATCCTTTGCAAGTTGCAAGTTTCCCCATGAATTGCAATCACTCCTGAGAGCAAAGAATGTGCTTGTATTGTCGCAGCTGCAGTAAAAGTTTCAACTCAATGTCACAATGACATCCCTGCACTGCTTCTTTAGCACATTCCAAGCTCGAACATCTGGTGGGTTGAGGTCAAGACCGAGGTCAAGATGGTGGTCAAATGTCATTGTCCAACAATGTTTTTTCTTGAGAGTTCCTTTTTCTGGTGCACTCTCGTAAGATTTGGAGGCCTTCATTCAACCTCTCCGGTTAGTCACATACATATGTTGCACATAAAATGCAGACACATGTCTAGTTTGAAATGAAAGCTTAAAAATGCGGCCTGATAGTTTTCAAAAAATATCTAGGTGATGGAAACCTTTGACGCGGTTATCGCACATGCACTATTTCATGGGACAAGGACACAAAATATACTACGGTTTCTTCGGGCCTTGATGACCTCTCATGTGAGCTCAAGTGGCAGTGTGTCTTGCATCTCATGACTGCAATGTTGAAGAAAAAAGATGCATCGTGTGGCGATCTGTTTGGCATCTCTAAAAATTACTAAAGAGCCTCCTCTACTCATTTCATCTATTATGACCAACCCTGCACATATTTCATCTATTTTGTACTTCTTTAACATTTCTCGCCCCGGTAAGAATCTTCTCAAATTTAGGTGAAGCCAAGGCACACTACGTATACGGTAATATTTTGAACAATGTAGCGAAATTTAATGAGTGCTCTGCGGAGCTACCGTAACTTGTGCTTAATTGCCCTCTTGAGAGAAATCAGCGCTGACTCACGACCGTAGCCTTGAGCAGAATCGGACAGGGTGTTGCATTAATAAGAGGTGCCACAGCGCTGGTGTTGGCACAAAAGTCCCAGCCAAGACGAATGAGTCCTTCAGGTGTCGTGCATCATCTGAAGTCTGAAGAAAAGAGAAAGTGTGATTTCGGTCGTGTCTTGTGGGGAAGGTTCCACCAACCCATTATTTTCAGAGAAAAGCATGCGCGACGCCTGGGGCGAGTAGAAGAGGTTCCATTTTGCCTCCTCACACTGCCTTTTTCTTTCCCCTACGTTTAGGGCCTTATGCATATTTTCTCTCTCTCTCTCGCTCTCGCTCTCTCTTTGTCCCTAGGGTCAGCAGGTCATGGCCTTCGAGGTCGTCGTTGGCCTTCAACGGACAGGCCCCCTCTGGTTGAAGTGGAAGGCCATCTTTGAACCATCCAACTGTGACATCAGGACGTGTCTGCGCCAACCTCGTGGACGTGGACGTGACGAAGCAAGCCTGATCCTCATCCAAAGAATCTATGAGTGTACGTTTGCATACCATATATATATAAAGAGAGACTTGAAATAAGGATAGAAGCTCTTCAGAGGAAAGTTAGGGTAATCTATTTCTTGTTATATACTCTAGGGTGGGTGCTGCTGCTTATATGGGTGAAAAAAATGAAAAGCCCGAAGTCTGAGATGAGAAATTTCCCACAACTTTAAGCCCCTGGAGCTGTTCCAAAAATTACGTTTTTCCCTATTTTTCTTCTGTGCGTGTGTCGGTTTGAGCAAGCATAGTCTACTGGATGTGCCTAGGTACTAACAGGCCATTAAAACAATGCACAAGGGGAACCCTGTGTTCTTGAGCTCACCACGCTCTTGAGAAAATAAACTGGGCAGAGCTGCGTCGGTGGAAAGCAGAAAATGAATGAGAAATCCTCGCCAAACGTTGGAGTTCACTTTTTCATTTGCATAAAATTTTGGATTTTGACGAATAACCATTGTGATGAGGCTGTGCCCGCCAGCAAAATCACCAATTTGAAGAGAAGATCATCCAATTCTGCTGCTGTCTGCACCGCACGTGTTCGCCACGGCGTGGTCGTCGTCTCCTCCTGTGTGTTTGTCTGAACAAAAACCAGCATTGGTCTTGTTCCAGTGTCTGTCAAGCCCCGTATGTCCATTGGGTGAGTGGCCACTCTGGTGTTGCCATGCCACAGCAGAGCAATTCGGCAGATTAGAATTGAGCAGAAAGCCTAACTTTATCTCCTGCTTAAGTCTGTGGGCAGCCACTGTTCTAGGTAGACATGGGAACAACAGGCATTTGCTCAGGGATGCCCCACTTTGTGGTGTCGAAACTGCATGAATGCCTGCCTGTGTGGAGCAGCCCAGTGCATTGCAGCTGTCACACCGAAGAGTTGGACTCTTGAGGGAAAGCGACTTCCTCATTTCGAGATAAACCCAGCTAGGAATTAGTTCCAATTCGGTCCGTGAGAACCGCAGTCGGGGGGGACTCTCAATAACCTTGAGTATCAATGTGGTGACAGAGCTTGGCTCCCTCCAGTGCCAAGGCAGCACTGTGATCGTTACTGGAGACAACTTTATTCACTTTAGGTGCCTCCCACAAGAATTCCCACTCCAGCTCATGTTTACTCGAAGGTCAATAAATCTAACTTCCCATTACGAGGTTGTCTGTGAGGAAGAAAAGCTAGTGATGGAGAAAACGCTCGTGAAGGCAGAGAAAAGGGATCAGGAGGAAAAGAAATAGGATTGGAACTTCGTTTTTTTGACAAAGTCTCAGCAAGAAATTACCCACTTTTTCCTTCTTCCTCCTTTTTTTACAAAAAAAAACATCTTTGGTAAGGAAGGAAGTCTTGAGAAAAGAAAAGAAAAAGAGAGTTGAGCCTTCGTTTGCAAATAAACAAAGGGAGGGTTAATAATCCTGGGAAAAATGAGATGATCCTTTGTGAGCTGCTTTAAGGTTGTTTTGAGTAAAAGCTTACTTGTCTCGCCCCCAAGTACTCCGAGTATGCTTAGGGTTTTGCTCGTATCATTTGTCCCACGTTACGTACGCAGTTTGGCTCTTGAGCAAGCGTTCCTGTGCCAAAGCCCGGGCGACGCGACTACATCAAGGACTCGTTAGCAGTTTGGACCACTTGTCTGTCTCGCCTCTCGTCAGCTATCACGACCTCACGGACAAGTGAGGCATCTCCCGTGCCAGACTGCAGGGCTGCCATGCCCTCGTCATGCGTGTGTACAGAAATATAGTCCCTAAAAGCTAACGACGTTCAGTATTTCTGTGCTGCTTCCTCCGTCATTCATTCTTCTTGGCCGCTCAATGGGTGTGCAAAAAAGAGGAACCCCCCTTTTTTTTCTTTCCTCCTCAGTCAGCTATTTCTCTTTCCTTACTCACTTCTTGTCTCCTCTGTTGTACCGACCACGACGACAGCTTCAGATTGCGGGGCGACAAAGATTCCTCCGCCGGCTTCGAAGTTGCAAGCCAGGCTGAGGCTGGACCCGGAGGCTACCGGAACCGACCAAAAGTCGCTCACGCGCAGGATCTAATTGAATTGCAAAGAAGGAGGAGGAATGTACTTTACTGCACGTACTGTATGTAGCAACTCTGTCTTGACGGTATATTGGCCTTCACCTCCGCGAATCCATCCGGGCTCTGGGATGGCTTTTACTAATTCGCATGCTTCTATGCAAAAAAAAGCGAGCAGACGAGCTTTAAGGCTCAAGGATTTTTTTTACTTCACAAAATTGGAAATGCCCCTCTTTATGGCAGGATTTACGAACAAGGAAGGGGTGCTTGCACTAAACGAGCTAAATTGAGACAAGAGTATAGTACAAACCGGGAGGGGATAAAATGATACTTACACTCGGTCTATGTTGTACCTTTCCACGTCCCACTACGTAGCCAGACAACCCCAAGCCTAACGCTTATGAAGCAAGAGAGGTCGTTAGTGTCTGATCGTGCCTCCTCCTCTTCCCCCCTCCCCTTCCCGCCATTTAGGTGGGCCTTTAGGTTACCTGCTCGGGTTTTTTTTAAATTTTTTTTTGAGAAGGAGAAGCCACACACGGCTTTACTACTTGTGCTTGAACAAATGTCTGTCTCGGGGTGTCATGCGTGGCCAGAGTGAACCTGCGACACCTTGAGTGGCATGTTTTTGCTTCATACTCGCCTGCTGTTGACACCCCTTCTCCTCACTTCTCTCCCGGAGACTAAAGGTGTGTCTGAACAGATGCTCTTCGGAGGAAACTTCGCACTCGTACGAGCTGCTCTTCTTCCCAACTCGGGCCTCGGTGGTAATCTTGAGCTCCTTTCCCCTTGGCCAGATCGTGGAAGGCAGAAGCACCAAGTCGTCTTCTCCTTTTTTTTTCAACCATTACGATGAAAAATTATTTTTCGAGTAGATGAGAAGTCGGGACGAAGCGTAAGGAGAGAGAGAAGAGAGAGATTTACTACTGGATTATGGCCAAGAGTGGAGTTTGCGTCGGGAGAAAAAAAGAGTGGGAATTTTGACTCCTTCCGACACTTTACTTAAATTTCTGCCCTCTCGTCTGTCTCTGCAGTGTCACGGATATGACACGGGGATACCACGAACGAACAACTGTGCTCGTGCTCCCCGGAAAAGCTTTTAAGGCCGCGGGTGCTGACGGGAGAGCAGCTCACACTTTGGTTCCAAGAAGGAATTTTGCTTTTGATATTGCCTCAACAGACGGCCGGAGAAAGAGAAGTCAGACATGCTGAATGGGAAGAAAGAGTGAAAAAACACCTTTCACGGTGAGAAAAGTCTCTTAATAACGTTTGCTGGCCAAAAGATTGCGGGCAGAAGAACATCGTCATCCCTTCTCCTCATCGCTAAGACACTGAGTTCGTCAACCGTCGCCGCTTCCTCCTCCTCCCCTTGGTGATCCCACCCGCTGCCTCCACGTGACTTCTGAGCCGGCGGGAAAGTCCTCGCCGTCGCCGCAATTGGCCACGAAGACGACGACGACGTCGTCGTCCGTGGTGTCGTTTCTGCCGCTCAACTCCACCACCGTCAACCGGTCCCTGCGCCGGGACTCGGGGCGGAGAGCGACGCGGCCAATCCAGCGCATTTCCTACAGTTCAGTTGGCAAAGTGAGAACGAAAGAAGGAGAGACATGTGACAGAGTCGTAGGACTTAGAGAAGAGCTGATGAAGACATCTGGGCATTTCTCTGACATACGGAAAATTCACTGCTTTTTTTTCTGGCAAACTAAAGATATGACAACTCAACTCCGCTGGCTACAGCAGACCTAAAGACCACTTTTTCTCGCTTTTCTTCTTTTGTCCAGTGGCTCCTCTCCTAACGGACATTGCTAAAAGGGCCATTGGAAGTAGTTTGCTGGAGCAGCAGTCTGTTATATACGGAAGAAGAGGTTTGTTGTTTTCGTCCGCGTTGATCACGTTTTCACCATGTGGGATCGTACGTGGACTTGCGTGCTATGAACATGACGACAGCGTCTACTACTGCGTAGCAGACAGTACGCAGACAGACGTACGTGGGTGCTCGTTACTCACGTCCTCACGTGCGTTGCACGCGTTACTTGCACACATGCTAGGATGCATGCGTGCAACACCAGTTTTGTGCAAAGGGGCTCTTTACCCGAATGGGGAGAGGATTCCTGACCATCCTGGCCAAGCGTCACCGGGGTGCTCAGGCGCACCGTAGACGATATAGTTACGAAAGTGCGCATAAGCATGTGCATATATACTGCACACTTGCATTGGGTGACAGCACCGGATGAGTGCTCACTGGTGCACAAACTGTTTTGTAAACCAGTTAATTTTACAGCTGGCCAAGTAGCAAGTGCTTTAGGAACTTCACTGTTAAAAAGGGGTAAGCTTGGTCTTGTGGGCTGAGGCCTACCCAAGTTTAAGATGACACAGCTGTAGCCAGTCTCACTGCATGACTGGTTAAATCAACCAGTTAATTTCATAGTTAACTAGTCCACGCTCCGGTCGACCATTTAACGTCATCGTGCACACGCCTAACATGAATGAACTCTTTTCTATCTATCTCTGTCGCAGGAGGAACAGTCAGGGTCCAGAAGTGCTGCCCACAAGCATCAGAGGGCAGAGAATGCTTTCAGGCGAGAATTTAAGGAATGCTGCAATACTGGTGGGATGAAATGACGCACCGCCACCAGGCAGACAGGCAGGCAGGTGTCCTTCGGCGTATACGGGGCGAACGGACAGCCGTCATGGGGCTGTCCGTTCGCCCCATCCATACTTTCCTTCAGCACAGCATTGGCGTTCTCCACCGACTGCTTCTGGATCTTCGACACTGTGTCTACGATGTCGCCGAGGACGAGCGTGGCCTTGCGGAGGGCCCACAACGTGCTGTCGAGGCCCAGAGTCCCCTGGATGGCTAGCAGCACCACCGGGATGACGACTTTTGGCAGCACCTTCATGTCTTACTTTTTCTTCCTTATCAAATCTCTTCCGCCTCCTTTTGTAGCAAGCTGTAACATACGGACGAGCGTCACGGATTTTGATCAGACTGATCCTTTCTTGCGCTGTTGCTACCAGATTGGTGCTTGTTTTTAACGCTTCAAAAGTTTCTCGCTACGCTTTGCTTCGCTTAACAGACTACGAGACTTGGACCTCGTCGAAAAGTTGTCAGGACTCTCCAAGTTACGACACAGCCTCGTCGGTTTCCCCCCCCCCCTCCCTTTTTGCAGCAATACTGCGGTTTATGGCGTACACAAAGCTTCCACTTGCCTATTTCTTGTTGTGGAGTGAGCAAGGACTGAACAAATATTGCATAGTGTGTTATGCTTATCCTACAAGATATACCCCTTTAAGAAGACAAGAAATAAAGCCCATCCAAAGTCGTCTTAATCTTGCCAAATGTAATTTACGTAATCCAGACTTGGCGTCAGAGTTACGCTTTGTTGTTTCCTCCCCCTCTCCACGTGCCAAAATTGGAAGGGTCGCTCACATACGTGCACACGTGGGTGGGTGGGGGTGGGTGGGAGACGTGTGGCTCTCGTACAATGTGTGGCCAAAGAGGCGGAAAATGCAACGTCCCATTTGAAATCCGGGGGAGGACGTAGAAGATGATGATGCTCTTAAACCTGAAAAGTTGGCATCATTAGCTAGTCAGTCTAAAGCTTATAAATTTCCACCGTATTTAGCGGCCTCTTGATCGCCTCCAATTCTACTGCTTCTACCTCCTCTACGTATACGTGCACGCAGTTAGAGTACGGGCTGGAATGAAAACAAATGACGTGCGTACGTCGGGGACGTGCACTGTATGTAAACTGTATACGTCTTCGCTACAGCCGGGGTGACTTTGAGCCTGTCCGTTAAGGATGTGGCACTACAATACAGTGGGTCTCTCCCCCAGACCTGGGATTGCCACTCTGGCTTTCTCATGCGTAGCTACAAAATGGCCATTCAGCTACGTTGAAGAGGCAAAAGTTAAAGTAGCAAAGCTTCGTGCATGGTGTGGAGTTACTGAGGTCAGGGCACCACGATCACATGTCGGGTTGCAAGTGCTTGTACCACGCACTGCACGTGTTACGGGTAGCAGTTGCAAGTGCCCATGTAGGAGCTTCACTACCGGTAGTCTTCTTACATCAGTCGAGGAGGAACAGCCTCGAGCCTGTTGGGGAGGCGAAACAATCTTAGATAAGGCCTTGTGAGAGCGCACAGCCAAGGGTCACTAAAGCAACTCAGCTTTTTTGTTTTGGAAGACACTCTAAGCCTTTTCTTGTCTTTGGTGTTACTTGTGCAACGCGCGCTGTGGAGACAGATCCTAATTCCCGGAGGCGCGACGTGTAAAGAAGGGTTTCATACAAGCTACACTTTGCTAATAGCGCCATTGCGCAGAAGGCGTGATGCTCTAATACCATAAAAGAGAACCTTTTTCACTGGAGACTTTTTTGTCCGATCTTCCCCCTGCTTCTTCCGCAGAAACTTTTATTCTACTAGTGCTATTTGGGCAAGGAGGGAGGAAGCGCCGAAGATATCAAACAACGCAGCCCATTGCTACGCACGCGGACACCGCTGCGCTCTCCTTCATACGCACACGCGGTATAACGTGAAAAAATAACGTTGGAGGGAGTCTGAGCAGGCTTTTCCCTTAATGCACGTCACACTTTTTGAGTTTGTTTGACTTTGGCGCCTTGAAGAGGCGTTGATTGACGAAGGGGTGGAGCGAAGGCGCTGAAAAGGTGGGTTTGTTGAACGCTTTCGTACCAGAAGTGCAGAAAATAGCTCACAATTCGTAAGTTTGGGGATTATTCTTTCTTCTCTGTGCATCAAAGAATTAAGATCTGCCGCATTCGTTTGGATGAGTAAAATTGACCAAATAAGTCGACTGGAGTCGATGTTTGCCAGCAACCCGACCACACTTACTCGATGACTTGGAAATGGTCAATCAAGTTGGGCTTGGTCGACACATGCATGTACAGGGCAGACAACAAGCATGCGCGATGCGTAGGATGGGTATCGAAATACTTTGAATTATGGTTATCACACTGTGAAAAAATAGTCAATATTTTGAAAGCCTACTTTGCCAGCAGCCATGAATGCATCTGGGAGAGGTGGAGGGAAAGTCAAAGCTGAACCCCTGAGAATGTCTCTGCTATTGTTCATATCCACAACAGCATGAGGATGCTGCAGCATCGTGAAGGAGGGAACAATAAAAGTTTTTGAACGACTGTAGCAGTAGCGTGAATACATCAACTTTTTTGCTTAACTGCAGTACATAGAGCTGATGATAACCGCACGTGGCGTCCTCTATCTTTAAGAAAACATTGTGATAGTTTTTGTACATATTGAATAGTAGTTAATAATATTATAGCAATATCGCACATCACTAGCAGACCACCAAGCTTTCAAGCATTGTCTGAGCTGATCCGTCCTGAAAGCTGTGACGAAACCTCACTTTAAGCTTGTTACACATTATTGCTTCCACACCCTGCAGGGAACTGCCCCAAATCCAGTGGGGGTCACAGAAAATGTCACAGCAAAGGGAGGATGGGAGCTGGAGAGTATGTGGGAAAGGCCAAAGCACAGCAGAAGTTCTCTTGATGGAGCCAAACAGCAAAAGCAGCGGTCCCAAGCAGCAAATTTCTCCAATCATGCAGGTCAGCCCCCAATGGAGGGGGAGCTTTTGATGTGACAGCTAGACAGCAACTGGTCCTCCCCATGCTCCATCCATTATGCTCAAGACCTTGAGCGCACTTAACAGAAGGTTGAGTGAACCCTGGGCAACAGTCACACAATTAGCTCAACTGCGGGTGCTGGCGGTGTCTGCTTATGAGCAAGGACAAGCTCAGAGGCCATTTTCAGAGCAGCCAGTCAAGATACCGCATTCAGCTTTTGCGAGGGAAAAAAAAGAGGTCGAAGAGACATACCATAGCAGGTCCACAGCAATCAAAATGTGTGCAGCACAGGGGAATTTTGCTGCACGCTGCTGTGAACTTCTTGTTCCCTGAACCCTGTCCTTCTTGCGTTAGAAGTCTTAGCTCCTTTGTGCATACATTTGCTTAAATTCGTGTCACAAAGTTAGTGTTTTAAGGCGCAGTTTAAAGAATTTCAAAGTGAATACATACCTCACCACCTGCATTATATCCGGTTGCTAGCGGTACTCATTCTCTTAAGCTGGAGGTTCAAAGGATTGCTGAGCTATCCGGAGAGCAAAGGTTTCGCAGTATTTCCCGTCTGAAGTTGCATCGCTTTGTTTGCGGGGGCGTCCGCTTGCCAGAAACACGCTCACCAAAGCAACTTCTTGTAAAAAGAGTGACGTAGTACACACAGTGCGTGCAGTAAAGAATTGCATTTATTGCACAATCTCACACACACTGTACGTATGTACAACAGCAAGGAAGCAAGGACGGTGATAGCTAAACGTCAGCGGTATGTTGGTCGAGACAGCGAACAAATGTTCATGCAGTATCTTTTTCCCTACTTCTCTCGGGCTGCTACAGCTGGTGCGGTCCGTAGTACATGGCTGAGTGAGTGTTCCTCTACACGTGGTTAAGGACGAGTCACGTGTCAGACTTGTGGTCAAATTGCACGGAAGGATGGACGTACGATAATGGGCATTCCCTCTTTGCCACTGAGATTTTAGAGAAAATATTTTCCAAACCCAAAATGCCCTCAACCCCCCACTGCCATCGCCATGCCAATGTCTCGCTTCTCTCCGTGAACGTACATCATTATGGAGGGATAAATACATCACAGGTTTATTTGCACACCATGCGCCTAATCCTTTTTTGTGGATGCCTTCATGAATCCTGTGGGACTTCAATCCTCGTTCTTTTCCTCTACCCACGAATGTGCAGTAAATTTCTACTGCAACTTTAACACTAATAGACCTTTCTCGCCCCGCGACTCTAAACACACTACTCTAAATCTTCATTATAACTTGTGCATTGTCGCATTGTGCGATAGTGCTTCTGTCTTCTATGACCATTATAATTTGCACACTATAGTTCGGACGCCATAATTAGCAAACCGGCCCGTGACTGGTTCTGAAGTGAACAGTGTGGAACGCCAAGATTTCCAGTGAAGTCATATATGGGCGCTCCTTCACATGTGTCCTTAAAGTGACCAAACAGCCACTGACTAACGCTGATGCCAAATATGAAGGAATTTCATCGCTTGGAGCGATAGTGTAGGTACAAGAGGGGTTTGACAGACAAATCCTTGTCACCATAAGTTGTGCTCTTGCACTTCTTGTTGGTCCTCCTCTCTTCGGCACTTGACTTTGCCATGGCAGTCTGTAACTGGTGGTTTTCGAGAGGTGAGGATTTTGACTGCGAAGGATGGTGCAACATATGTGCGGGTAATGCCTTCCTGTGGCCACCTCTGAAATACCAATATCGATCCCACGTACGAATCAATCGTCTCAATGTTATAACAACTAAACTAACAAACGTTAACTTGTTTTTGTTTCACTTCACCCTGGCAGTAAACTTTCCAGTTCCAAGGTACGTACTTAGTGTTCACTTCCTTTCCTTGCTCTTTTCCTGGGTAAGTGAAGGCATTACTTTTGTGGCCTTTAAGTAACTAAAAAGAGCCAGAGAGATCTTTTTATATTTTTTCATCAAAGACTTCATTTTATTGCTGCCGTAGCCAGGAAATTGAGCAAAGATTTTGAATATGCTGAAGCCGCACGACACCATAAAAGTGATGTAATACTTTTTTGTGAGACCATGAACATGAATGAATGAATCTTGATTTGTCCTCTGAGTGATCAGTCTCTGCAGGTAAGAAATGTTCCCCCAACTCCAAGGGTGTGAGATGTATCCAGGGCCAGAGGCCAGGCTGTCACCACCGCCTCGTGCAACCGTGAACATCATCAGGAGGAAGATCGTGAGAGGGAGGACGGTCATAGGGCTGGATTCATGCAGTTGCTGAGGACCTTCAGGTGTTTCCATGCCCATGATTGGGATTGTTGTAGCCCTGAGAGTGTACACTCCCTGCCCACATAACGGCACAAGGCAATTTACTTCACATGGTGACTTTATTGACAGCTCTACTGTCTCGCACATGTCCACTGGTAGAGGGAAAACTTCATTTTTCATTACGTGAACTTGTCAGTAAAACGTTCGTGAAATTTTAGGTCGTGCATTGAATCAGTACCTGGGAATGGAGAGCGATGCTTTGTGGAATACCTGGTTACGACTGGTAAAAATTCTCGATATTGTCCGTCTCATTCATCTGGTGTTATCCTTCTGACCTTCAACAGTGGCTCCTAAACTCGTGTGTCTTACATTGTGTCTAACTGACTCACAAGTTAAACGAGGAGTGATCCAGATGTTTGCTTGGTCCTTTGACAGATGGATTCTCTCGTGTCTGATCTCTTAACGTCAGAATGGCGGAAGTTCCTTTGATGAGTTTTCCCGTCAGTGCTACCTTGCTCCTTTGTCTTCGCTTCTTGGTTGTTAGGTAACCCGTTATTCTTAACCGAACAACGGTCCGAGAACGTACGCACTTTCGTACGTCGTGACTTCGGAGTCCTTTTGTACTGAACACGTGCGGTACATGCGTACAATACGGCAGTACCGCTCTTCTGCTCAATATTTGTACATAGTTTCAGAGTAGTCATATACGTGTGCGTTCGTGTTCCTCGAATGAGCTTACCTTATCGTCCAAGAGTCTCACACATAAATGATTAATAGATGTGCTCCAACTTTATCGGATGCTTGCAGTCCCTGGCGAACGGAGACAGACACACCAATGCCACGTTCACTTACCTATGAGAAGAGAAAGAGATACTTGATCGTCAGAAAGGTTTAGTCTGTAGCAACCTGGAGCTTTCAAGAAACTGCGTTCGAACTGGCTTCAGTCAGCAGCCATTGGCGGTTCAACATTTCTCTTTCGTTCATCTCTGCCTCTACTTTTTGCGACGACAGATTTGTCATGCTGTCCCTTCATGATAGATCTGGCGAGGAGGAGAAAGGGGAGAAAGTACTGTACTTTCTGCACTGTTCTATTTCATTTTTCTCACTGCTTATCCCATTTGCCTATCACCAACCATAGCTCGGGTTTGGAGAGCGGATCCAGTTTAGAGCGTAAGTGTCTGGACTGAAATTGAACGCCATTGTACATGTGATATGGTTTGTCAAAGCAAAGTGCATTGGGCGTTGTTCGCTTGACGAATACAGTTTTTCGAGGAGCAAAAACGGCCTTTGGCAGCTGTCCGTTTCAGACATGCTCAAAAGTACAAAAGCAAGTGTATAGGGCTCTATCACCCATCCTCGCGTGGCGTGTCCGACTAATACCTAATCTTGTGCTGCGTGACTCGCTGTGTTGAAAACTTTTTATTCATAAAGCAGAAGAGATGTATGCTACTCAACAGGGTAACTTGGACAAGGGATTTTTCCATTCTCCGTTCCTCCATCAGTCCCCGGCACGTGGTAATTCTGACCTGACATTTGGACCTCCCAGCACCCTTCTTTCCCCTCGAATTTTTGCTTACTTCGTGCTGGCAGGTTTGCCAACCAGTCCCTGCCACGATTCTTATCCTGTCCTTGTCCCTCACCCTTCTTATTTATGACTGGCATGCACAGAAGACTTTGGACATAATAGAGTAAACTCTGTGGTCAGTAGGGAAAAGTTTTACTCCATCCAGAGGTTCATTACAGCAAGAGAGGCATATTAGAGGGCCCCAGGAGTGAGATATGTTTAGGAATTGACTTCTAACTACTTGGAGCGGCAGTAAAAGTCCCAACAGTTTGTGGCGTCGTTGTAGAATAGAAAGTCTGTATTATGACCTCATCAGTGCATGGAACAATACCAAAGACATTTCTGTCTGAAATGCAGAGTGTTCTCTATGCACAGCAACTTCACGTTGGACGAGGTCAACTTTTCTCCTTCACTTTTTTCTCCAGGGCTTTGACTTATTCAAGAGAAAATTGGGGACATTTTTGAACATTTTTGGTTTTTCTGTTGTTAGGGAGATTTCATGAGCGTTGGCTGAGGCTAAAGGTCACGATATCGTTCTAACGTTGTCATTTTCGGTAGTCTACTATATCAACATTGACCTTTGTTGTAAAAAAAGTCAGTTTTGTACAGAAATGCTTATCTTATCAGGTATACGCAACATGGTGAGTCTCTACTGTATGCTCATGCAGTACAAGAACCAAGTAAAAGGATAAGGATAGGTTAAGGGACTTGCGTAGAATTGGTTTGGAAGCTCTGGGATAACGTTGCAACTTCCATAGGCAAGGCACGCACTCGTATATTGGTAAGTGTGAAAAAACCAACTGAGGCTTCTATGGCTTTACAATAACAAAAAATGATAAGTTTTGGTGGGAAGCTCGCTGAGCAGTGAAGACACTGCGTGAGTCTGTACAAGGCGCACATGACGCAAAACTCGCTGAAGAGCAAAAACTATTTAGTAAACAGAAAGGTCAGACAACGATGAAGATGGAAGAATCTGATACAAGAAGGAAAAGGGGGAAAAAGCAAAGCAGTCTGTAGATTGCTTTCTGCCAGGGAAAGAAAGAAAAGGCATATTTAGCCTTGCCTCGGCTGCTCGTTTACATGCTGAGCAAAATTTCCATTTCTATCAGATGCAGTCAGGCTCCACTACCTACGTACAAGGGCAGCGTTTTCGCGACTTCCTCCAGCGTCAGTTTCGCCATCCGCGAAATCTTGGTCATGGGATGCCTCCCGTGCACGAGCGCGCGGCTTTTAACTGACTAAAAATCACTGCAGAGACCCTCAATTCCCCTGGTCCCAACCGTCATCGTCATTTGTAACTCCCAACGCCGCAATCTGACACCAATTTTCTCTCATGTAATGTTTCTCTCTCCGTACTCTTCTTCTTCCTTCTGCGTGTATAAACGCACTACGTCAAGTCCCACATAAAGTGGAGCAGCATTTCCCTGCTTCCCCCTACCCCGATTTCGCTTCTTCCCCCGAATATCTTGGTATCACAATGTGTCTGGAGGCCCTTCAACGTGGTCGTGCCTCGGGGAAAAAGTGGGTCGAGGATGACTGGACTGACTGTGCGAACGTATCTGGGACACACAAAGATAGGCAATGTGACGGGGGAGAGAAAGGGAGTACTTTTCTGTACTCCTTTTTCGCCATTGTTTTTGTCATTGGACATTGTTTTTGTTGACACTACACCATCATGTGTTTTTCTCGACTTTGCCCGGCGTCTCTAGTGTCATTGCTGGGAATAGCACGTGTGTAGCAACTGCAACTACGCACAGTGCAGTCACTGTGCCCTCTGAGTCTGTGCAGGCCTGCAGGCAGACAATCCTCTTGGTTCATTTTTTTCTTAAAAAAAAGAATGGTTGTGACTTGGATTTCCTCGTAATGTGACAACCCTGATCTTTTTGACAGGAGGGGGGGATCAGACAGTGTCTCTAGGGAGGATCCTTGACAGGGGACGACAGCTACGCGGGGAAAAGTGACGAAAAATTTCCGTAATCACAAACAATCAGTAAATAAAAAAGCTGAAATCAGTGTAGCTTATGCTTTAGTGCTAAGAACCAGTATTTCTTTGTTTCTGAAGAAACAAAGCAATCACAGGCAACCCCATTGAGTGTTCAAGTGAAAAATGATGGCATGCGTTCACATCGAAAAGACCCATTTTGGCCGACGAGCTCGAACCACAATGTAATAGAAGAAATCGGCCTTTAGCACTTATAAAGACAAATGCTTTGCTTCCACAACATGATTTTCATGGAAGTTATCCAGAAAATATAAGAAAAGTTGGCCTTGGCAGAAAAGTAAGGACCACTCGGGCAGCAGAACAGGTGTCCTTCGCCGAATGCATCAACTTGTCGAGGGAGTTGGGAGTTAGGACAAAGTAACGCATTTTAAAAGATATCGCAGACACTCCTTTTAATACATCCAGACCTCCTACGCTTTCCCCGGACCCAAAAATTGTTCATTCTTTATCAATCAACAAAATCTCTGGAGAATAACAAAAAACGTTTAGTTATGGGTAAATAACACTCATAGATGAGCAAAGAGGAAAAAGGGTATGCTGTATCTTATTGGGAATTCATTCATGCCCACATCGTGCCTGAGAAATAGGCAGGCCCCTTTACAGTGCCACAAATGACCACGATTACGGCAGTATAGGCTGTAACAGAGCTATTTACCCTCTGACGAAAAACAGTGCCAAGGCATGATTGCTCAATTTTATCTTGCTTGCATTACAACGACACCTATCCCATGTGATTGAGTAAGATCTGAAGGTAAGTGAACAGCTTCTTCAGAGGACACCCATATTACTTGTCATCGTTGGCCCACTTCCAGTGTCATTGTCTTCAAGGACTCTATTCCGGCATGGGTGATTTCGTCTGGTGTATTTTCATGTGTGTTTTCTGGCATAGCTAATGTCAAGAGTGATTTTCTTACGGGACCGTATTTATTGCGCATCAAAAATGACTCTTTTCAACAGGGTTTTTCAACCTTTTCCGGGCCGAGAACCCCCAAAGGCACGTCTCTATCTATGTATCTCAAAATATTAGAAAAAATATTGCACCATAGAAGAAACCCCCACCTAGAGTTAACGTGACAGCTGGGCCTGCTTCGACAGCACATGCAGTCTGTGGCAAAATCGCCCATTCCTCTGCAGCAGACGAGGGCAGACTTCGTAACAGAAAGCCTTATGGAAACTGCTTCGGGCACCCGAGGGGTTCCCCAGGTTCAAAACCCCGGCTTTAGGCGATTTTTATCACTCTTTTTAGTGGATCCAAATAAATCCGATGCTCATCATTTTTGCAGCGTGCAAAAGCATCAGACCGATAGCAAAAATGGCAGGGTTTTTTGTCTCATCCCACCTCAATAACGGGGGTGGTGGTGGCCCTCTCAAGCCTTTCTTGGGGCACAGCCGATTTCATCTCTGTCCGACAATATCTGCATCTGGCAACTCTAGGGAACTCCAACCCTCACTGACCTACAAGTTGTGAATATGTAATGGAGTAGAACGCTGATTTAGTGAACTTCGACCGAGAGGTCTTTGCTGCCGACCGATTTTTTTTTTCTGGTTTCACCACTGAACGTTTCTCCGCTGAAAAAAGGAGAAGCTCACTGTGCACAGTCACTAATGGTAACTATACTGCCACCCTTTCTTTGGCATTGTACAGGTTGGTGGAAAATAGCAATCTCAATCTTATGAAAACGGAGCTTTGGAGTGTCTGCCTGTTGCCCGTCACCACTGAGATCTCAGTAACCACTGGGCCGATCTTGCAGGGCGTCAAGGAATGAAACGAGTTTGTGTTTTCAACGTCGTATCTCCCCCCTCCCCCCCAAAAATCTTTTATGAAAAACTTGGCTTCCTAAATAAACTCCAGTTTTGGAATAATGAAATATAAAATTTCTTAAATTTTACAATTTTATATATGATCTGATCCCCCAACTCGGTAGAAAAAAAATCTTTCCTAGGTGGATTGAATTTGATATCCCCGCAGGACTCTTTTCTGCCTAGTATGCTTCATTCTAGTACAAGATTGAAACGTAACAGGAAAGCACCAGGAAAAACACGGTTGATTCAAGCATTACTTATACATTACTGTCAATGCCCGACCGCCACCAAGTCGAGTATTGACTAGATAAAGTCCATCCTGACTGAGAGGTCAGTTAATTCGTGCATTGACAAATGATATTCACTAAGAGATCATTCGATTCGTTCGTTGTCTAGTTAGAGTCTATTTTGGCTGTTTTGGGGCATTGATGGTAACACACCACTCCGGCTATTCGCAATCTGACTAGTCAAGTCCAGAACGAAGTGCAGTTTCACCTCCACATTCACGTAGGAGTTATTGAGTGCATAAGGAACATGAGCAGACCACCCTCGTGACCGACACAAAGATGAAATGATAAACAGAAGGACGCAGCACTTTATAGGTGTCTAAAGATAGACGAAGACCTGAACATGTCCTAAGACTGCATTTCTAAAAGTGGAAGCCTCTCACACGACAACTCTCTTTAAGTGCCTGTGATATGCCTCGTGTCGCGCATCAGCTGATCTGAAGAAAATAGCAGCTTGAAAAAGCTCAAGGATTATTCACAGAATAGTTCAGACCTGGAGGTTGTACGTGAATGGTCCCGTTAATACTTAAACAACTTTCATAGCATTGAATCCCAATAGTTACTGTCTATAGTCCTGCAGGAGTTGCACACGCCCAGTTCCAGCTCGGAGGTATGGAGTCCTTCATCTCCAGTAGTGTACTAATACTTAGATAATGCCATGGGGTGAATCATTTATATCAATCTATGGCTGATGCTCCAAGTAAAAAAGAGCTGTCTCTGCACAAAATGGCGAGGCTAGACTCCAGTGATTCAGGACGGGTTTTCTTCACGTGACACTGCACTGTCAATGGCTTCAGCTCTGACAAGTGTAAGTGCCGGAAGAACAATGTCAAGTACCATAAAAGGTCTACAAGCAGATAAATGTGAATACATACGTGGGCATAAATGACAGCCCCTAGTGTCAGTCATGACGACTGTTAAGTCCAGAGCGAGTAGTTTGGCATACTGACTAATCAATGCTCGAAATGACGGTTTCGGGAAATTAATTACACTGAGCACAAGACTTTTGGTACTGGAGAACTATGCATTCGTCAAGAACCTCTGTGGGTCCCTATGCTGTGCCTGGCCATGCAACGAACACAAGACTGAAGCGCCTTCTTTGCAAAAGCACGCCAGTTATGCCGAGATACATACAGTAATTAGAAAGCAGGTGGTTAATAACTTTGCATACCTTCCCCTGCAAGTCATGCAAGCTCCTTCAACCACCGACGAAAACGTAGAAGTTCATGCAGAGTAAAGCGTGATTTCACGTGATCTGAAGCTTGCCCCAATCTGCATTTGCTGCTTTCTCATAAAGAGGCAAGTCTTGACTCACGCATGGTCTGCTGGTATTCCCTACAAACAGTCAGTGTTGCCACTGAGGAAAGAAAAGAGGCCAGCGAAAGATAACAAAACGCGGCCCAAAATGATTGCTGAACGGCTTTCAAAGTCTAATCTGCTCGTGGTAACAACCCCTTTCATTTTGTTTATTTATCCTCAAGCCTCGTTGTGCGTGATACGCGCTACCAAGGCCTTCAAATGTGATGCCCTGTGTGAGGCCGGAAAGTACACGGGGTGAGGGCCTGACGGAAATGTTTGTCTGGCCTTGGAATGTCGTTGCTACAGCACAGAAGAAGATCTGAAAAAGATACCAAGCAAGCTTTCTGGCAATTCTAAAGAAGTCGCATACACTGCGTGCCAGTTTGATATGCAAGTACGAAAATTGGCAATTTCTGAGCACTCACATTGAGTAACTGTCTGTGTGATTGACATTGCGCAAAAGTCACTCAGACATCACGGCAATGAAGGCATAGGTCAACGATCATGCATATATACCTTAACAAGAATGGAAAAAGAGGTTGTACAAGCGTGCCAGTTTGATATGCAAGTCCTAAAATGTTAGCAGTGAAAGTATGTCTGATTGAGCTTAAATCTTATGTAGTAAAAGGAGACATGTGGAGTCTGAATGACTCTGCTGCAGCTCCGATCACACTTACATCTATCAGAAAGTCTCACAGACTCCCTGGTGGGGTTCAGGGCTGTCTTCATGGAGTTTGTAAATGGAATCACCCCCGCACCTATGGACGTTTACACCTTGAACGGTTCGTTCAGGCTGGCTTTTTTGAATCTCTCTACAGTACTGATTGCAATAACTTGGGGAAAAGTGAGAGTACCGATCACTATCTCACAGTTTTAACCGTGAACAATGTTGTATTCGACGTGGTCAATGATGTGCACGTGGCTCAAATCCAAGTGGCCTTCTTAACACAAAGCTCTATCTAACGTTGGCTGCATCCTATTCAAAAAAAGATCAATGAAGCCATGGTTAGAAGATAAAAGACATATTCAATTGGGAGGCGGATGAGTTAACTCTAGGGAGAAGAATGGATGAAGAGCACCGACCTATTACAGTAGCAGCACATTCAAGAAAATACCTAATGACAGCCAAGTAGGCAGTCTTTTGAGAGTGCTAGAGTAGCAGGATCTTTGTGACTTCATAGACGAAATTTCTAAGTTTCCCAAGAAACCCAGGTCAGAGCAGGTCTGGATTCTCCAAGAAAGTTAAGTTAATTGGGAGCCGCTGTACAGCTCAGTATTGCGCAAGGTAAGAACCTCACTATATTAGGCAAAGTGACACGAGAAAGGAGGAGAGCAAGCAAAGGTGCAAAGGTCTGCAGCAGATGATTTAATGCTCTTGTGCTTCTGACTCTTGTACCTCTCGCTCTCAACGTCTCACAAATAATACGAGAACATGAATAGGAGCACTGATTTCAAAAGAACAATTTTAGTTAAAGACATACTGAAAAAACCAGCTCAATTTAGGAATGGAACTCGGCAACGCTTCAGTTCCTAAGTGTCACCATCTGACGTAAAATTATATCAGTCCAATTATTGATTGCATGGTATGATGAGCAGTTTGGAGTGGTAGACATCCTAAAAATGCTTGCGAGGAGTGACCTGTGCATATTTTTTCTGCCTTCGATGTCCCACTTGTCAACAAATTTGCCTCCTCTTAAAATGACAGATTGTGTTGCCAATCAAAATGTCACCTGCCGCAGTGAAAATGAGCCTTCACCGAAGTCAGATGATCATGTTCTGGCTGCTACTATTGGTGCTGGTGCTAAAACAAACTTGAATGATGTCTTCCTGTCCCTTCAGAAGGCCATGAAGAGCAAAACGATGACAAGGGTAAGCTGTTTCACACGTCCAAGGACAAGTTGAGTGGCGAAGGGAAACTGTCAACCAGCATCACATGTGATCCTGGAGCAATGGTCTTGTGAAACTCGATCCTTCTTGATCGTACATTGTAATAATGATGTGGATCCTGGGCTTTTTTCGGAACAGGTGGAGAAATGAGTCTTCCTGTAGTCATCAACAAAACTACAGTACCTGTTTTGTCCATTTTCTCGCTATAGACATCTTAACTTCCTTCGAGGCCAATTTTTTGCTGTGCACCCGATGATTGACCAAAAAGACATCTGCAACAAACTCACTTCTTTTACGTGACTAAAGAGACTACACGAGCGAGTCAATTTCGGTTGGACCAATTGCATTTTTTGTCGTCGTTACCTGTTGCTCTTTTTTGTGCCAAAATGCTGCTACAGCTACGAGGGATCGCTGCCAAAACTGGAAGTAAACAGCCATGAAGTTGTCCAGCACTGAAATTTCCCTGGTCTGACCACTTTCGTTCTGGCCTCTGACAGATCTCCATTCCAAAGGCCAAAGTCACTGTGGGTCTCAGCAGTCACGTCACAGATCGGGCTACCCATCTTCAAGATTCGTGCCACCTCTGACTACGGGGCTTCTGGCCGATCTGGATTTATGTTTAGAAGAGTGTTTATACACTCTTACTTTCTTTGGAGCTGGACTGTGCGATGTGACTGTGTGACTTGACAGTCTCATCAGTGCCCTCAGTCTCGGTCCCTTCAGTACTCAGCCCATACAGCCATGATATGTAGCTTACTCAAGTAGGGTTGACGTTGTATCAGGACGTTGCAGTTGCTAGTGAAGCAGCCCAACTGCCCAGCGGACCCGTCAACCCGACTGAAATTGCCGGGACCGCTTCGGGCTGCTGAAAAGTACAGAAAGTCGGGCCGTCTCCGAACTATCCCGACACCCCTATCTATGACAGAAGTAGTAATCTGCCTCGCGTGACCCGAGGTACCTCATTGATCTTAGCCCATGAGAATGATTCCAGGTACCTGGTTGCAAGACCAAGTCCATGGTACTTGCCGGGATCATTTTTTTCTATCTCGGCTGACTCTGACTCTGCTGGTTGGACCTAGTCTGCAGGTCAACAGCTGTCACCTCTTTCATGACCACATAAAGGTCTCGTCTGGGTTGCACCAATTGTTGAGACTTGAGGCTGACTTCCTCGTTTGTATCCCTTGTGGTTGGCTCAGCGACGGCCGGTTTCTCCTCAGTCACCGATCCACATTCAGCGCTTCAGCTGCTGTCTTGATGCTCTGGTATCTTCAGAGATGTCCCTTCAGGACTTCGAGGGGTCTTTTGTTTTGACAAGTGTCCCGGTCTCCTACGCTTCTTGTCAGTAACCGAGACAGAAGTGGATACAGGCCAAAAATTGGAGCATTACGGGATACAACTTAGCCCAAATGGGTGGAATCTTAGATTTCGTTTACAATGTGCACTTGAAGACTTTGAGCGCAAGGATTTTTGGACCTTGGCACAAGCTCAGGAGGTCAAACAGGAAGCCAAGGTTGACCCTTGAAAAAGATCCACTGCACGAGCACATTTGGTACCTATTTGGCCAACTATGCTAACACATAAGTTAGGTACGAAACGAGCCTTCGCGCATCTATGGCCGAAGGGCCTTGCCTTAGGTTTCCTACAAAACGACCGGAAAGGTTGACAGTAAGAAAGTTTAAGATAAGTTAAAGGTTGAGCAAAATAATGAAAATTGGATGATCATTGCTGTCTTCACGGACTAGTTCGTGTAAACGTACGGCTGACGAGCTTCCTACTTCCTAAGAAAAGTTAAGACGATCTGCGAGGGTCTGGGCGTTCAAGACATGACAAAATGAACACTCGGTCCATGTCCATGAAGTAACGCGTTGCCTCTAATCGGATTAATCACTGTAGGTTTGCAGTGATGTCGAGCAGTGAAAGAGAGTCTGGTCAGTGGGTCTTATTAGAGGGCTTCCTCTTATGCAACCCTATTTGCAGGACAGCCTTACCCTGGCCAACCAAAGCCTGAGAGGTTGATGTCGAGGAGAATTTGTTTGTTTGTTTGTTCCCAGGAAATTGCGTTCAACGTACACGTGTTAATTGATATCATGAGTAAAAGGGGATCGTATTTTTTGCGAATCAAAGAGTGACTTTTGAATGTATCAAAATTATTGTTCTGGGGATCGAAGTGGACGATAGCGCATCCAATTCCGTGTCAATAGTCGCAGTGAGACTTTCAACCTCCACCCCTACAACTCCAGAGAAGATGCTCCAGCTTAACTCTACCTCCTACTTATCCCGGAGGATTGCTGATGAGTTAATGAGACCAGAGCTGCCAAATAATGTTAACTTAGGAATAATGTAATGCACTGTTTAGCTGGGGAACTGTTTGCCAAATCTGTTAAGCAGGAGAATTGGAGAACTCTTGGGGACCATTCTCGCCCGTCATAAGTCCTGAGGTCGATGACCAAACTCAGCGGTATCTATAAGAGGTCCTGGATAGGAAGGCAGTCTCCAACTCTGAGCAACCTCTCATTCATGAGTCCTATTCGCTGCAGATTGATTGCTTCACTCCGAGACAAAGCCTCAAGACTTCCTATCAGGTAGTTGTTATATGTATGATATACCTCGAAAAGTACCTAAAACCCAGATACCTAAGGTATCCCCGCTTAAGTATGAAACCTGAGCAGCTTCAGGAGAGGCTTTGCCCGTCCAACTGTGTCTGCAACGACAAAAGTAGATGCACAACAATCCACTTGATGCGCAGTTCAGTGCCAAATAGGTGCGCACTTCGAGCCGCAACAAATATTTTCCTGTACAAGAGTGCTGTTCCTGGGTATCATACAACCCTTTCTCAGTCATTCCCAGTGCACACATATGTTCATTCGTGTTGTGAGCGATAAGCGAAGAAGCTGCAACGCCAGAGCGACAAATGAAACGACGCTGAACCCATTGTTTGCCAGTTTCTCATTTTCTCATTCGTCTTGGAGATGAAAAGAATTCCATGAGCGTAAAGACTATCTGTCGACAGACAATCTGTCAGACGAGCAGCGAATTTCTTCTCTGCACACTTTATAAGATGTTGGCGGGATCTGCTGGCAATTAATCTTCCTGAGATTCAAGAATATAATCCAGACAGACATGGGCATAACGTTAGCTGCTCTGTATTCTGGGTGCGTGTCTGCAGCTCGCTATCGCACCACACCCAGGTAAGGTAACGTCCGTATGTTATTGCATAATACGTTGGAGAAAAAAGACCCAATTCCTCTCCTCTTCGTTACAGTCTAGATACTCCGCCGTGTGCCGTGCACTGAGTGCCCCTTCTGCGTACTAAGGAAGAAAAAGGATGATGAGAAAATGCTGCGCAAAAGGGCAAGAAATTCCACCATCGACTTTTCCAAACGACCACTTGAAAGCATTACGGACTCACGGTACAGGGTGACCGCCACACTGCCTTACCGGGCTCGCACCTCTCGAGTGACGGGCACTGCTGTGGAAGCGTTGCTGCGCACCCTGTAGACGCACCGCGAACTGTACTAAGATCACGTTCAAATCGCCAACTGCAGTTACGACAATACTGTGGTACGTGTGCAATGCATATATGTGAGGTCTACTTCGCCCGATGGAAGTAACTCCTGGTGACTAAAAAGCGGGATTAACTTTTAAATTGGTGTTTGATCTAAGGTTCAAAACTCACGAACCCTTTCTCGAGATAATTTTTGGTTCAAGAGAGAAGCTTTGTGGAAGTCATGTCGTAAAGGTCGTTGAATGAATGGAGGGTTGGTGCTTTTTCATAGTTGAAAGGGTTTAAAATATCAGTCACGAGGATTCAAGATTGCCAAGAACCTTTGCGTACCAGACATACATTGTTGAGTAAGACGATCAGGCTAAATATTTAGTTAACCTTCGAACAGTCCTCACGGGATCAATCTTATTTGAAGTCGGCTGTTCAAATAATTCCGAATAAGTTCTCGTGCCAGTAAAGGCGCAATAAAGACGTGGGCAACATAAGAGAGCAATCAGTCGTAGGGAAGGGCGGCGGAAACTTTGGGATTTTGTTAAAGCAATGTTGTGTTCATCTCACCATTTACCTCCAAAAGATCTGCTCAATTCTCTTAAGGCTGAGAGAAGCTTTAGTGCAGGTGGCCTCTTGGTCACAAAGCCTTGGCCCCTTTTACAGGACAAAACCATCAACCTACTGACTTGCCTTTGCTGTGATTTAAGAAGAAACAAACAGTTTTTCTTCGCTTTGGTATTAAGTTACTTTGCATCAATCTTCGGTTAGAACTGCTCCTATCAGCTCTGCAAAGGTGGTCAAGAAAACGAGACAAACTCTCTTACTGGCATAACTAACGTTACGTACACGTATGTTATGTCTCTATTCACGGTACGTTATGTACGCTTGTCAGGACTGGACTATATTTCAGCCTCAGTGACGCCTGCAAAAAGCATCTCCTCGCCTAGCGCACTTTTGTCTCCAAATGCTGCCCCGAGACCTGATTCCAATTGGCGCTCTGGACTCAATAACCCGGAAACCCATTTTGCTCGTCGAAGTGCTGCCGCATCATGGCGATGCTCCCAGCGCGTTAAAGTTGACCCTATCAGAGGACAGAAGAGGAAAGTTTGCACCATCCAATCGTGGAGCGTACAGTCCATGTCAGTCCAGTACACCAACAGTACGGAGGTGTACACAGATGAAGTCAATGTCACGTTATGGACATTATTCGTGTGTCCAATATGACTTATCCAATACTGTCCGTATCGACAAGCCGCAGAAGCAGTTCTCTTACGCTAACAAGACGGCCTCGGGCTCCATGTGTGACACCTATTGAAAACACACGTGTCAATCTGACCTGAACATGTGAATCTGAGTAATGGATCATCTCTGAGTCATGCAACGCTCCAGGGGCTCCCGGAGCCCTCAGATCGTAATGTTTCCCAGAATTCGTTGAGGAAAAAGTTTGGGCAGGAGGATCGTGCATGGCTTCTTGACATGAGAGCCACACTGCAGAACTTTTACCGCCAGCGAACAATTGCCTCCATTTCTTTTTGTTTTCACTTGGGGGAAGAAGAAGTTTTCCAATTCTTTCTTGCTATTTGAAACGAACAAGCGGAGAAAAACCTGCAAAATACTGTAAACAGACTGACAGAAACAGATGACGTGATTGACGCGTGCTGTCCGTCTTCTTCCTCACCCATGCGCAGAAGTTATCTCGTAACGTAGTGCGCTGTACGTGGCGCAGAAAATCAATACGTATCTAAGATTATATGGTGTACTTACGTCCCGTCGCATCTCTACAACTTTTCAACTACTAAGATTGGTCATACAAAGTTTGCTCCGGGAACTTTATAACGTGAATGCACTTTAAAAGTGTGATAGCTTACCTAGCAGGAGAATCATGAGATCAGAGACGGCGAGCGAGAACAGGTAGTAGTTGGTGGCCGTGTGCATGGATTTGTTCTTAATGATGACGAGGCACACGGCCACGTTGCCCACGACGCCCGAGATGAAAATCACTACGTAGATGGCCGTCAGGGGGATCAGCACGGGCAGGCCTACGTTTTTGGGGCCCAAGACCTGAAACATTTCGCCAAATTAAATTCCTTCTTATTCCAGCTTTTGCCACTTCTTCTCTTGGCTAGTTCACTTAGGGCACTTTTGAAATGGAGAATGTTGATCATCGCCTAAGAGAAAGCGAAGCGACTCACGCAGAATGAGCTAATTTGTTTCAATCTAAGCATGAAGCAGAACGATCATCGACCAGAAACATGGCTTTCAAGCTGAAATCCAAGAACGCTAACGCGACCTTTTACCTCGTGAAAGACATTAACCACTCCCATCTACTAACTCACGGGATAAGAGAAAAGGTTGGTTCCTGCTGGAATGGAAATTGGTTGGGTTTCTCGACCTGACGAAGTCAACAGTCGACCCCCTCCCGCCCCCTGATCTACGTCCGCCAGCAGCGTTCCTCACAGTCCGATGCATGCACGGTCTTTCCGATCTATTGGGACTCGTTTAAGGAGCTTATTGACCATGTTCTCGTGCACGGACCATGCTGATTGTTGGCGGGTGCGTTCATGCACAAGATCTAAACAATGTATAATTCATCGCGGAAGATGTCGTTGCCACAATGCCGGAAGATGCTGGCAGATCTGCTAAACGAGTTAAATTATGCATAGAGGTTGAAGGCGGCCTCTTTGAGCACCTGCTCCAGAAATCAGGGATCCTTTGGTACTAAAATACTGCTCTGCAGAGCTTCAGTTTTGCATCTAGAAAGTAACTAAGCAGGTCCACATCACATTTGCAATGTCCACCTAACATCCTTATTTACAATGCCTATAAAGCTTTGAAGGCAGACAGGGGAACCAAAAACTCATGAGACTTTTTGGGTCTCCACTCAGCCATTCCATTTGACCAAAACGTCTTGAAATGGAGTCTTGCAACAAGCCAAGGACGCCGCAAGGGATTAAAAAAATGACCTAGTCGTACATACATGTCCACACATACATGCTTTCACAGTGAGTACCAGTGATTTCTCCTGGAACTATTCACTCGGCAGTTCTCTCAAAGGTCGCAGGCAGCAGATAGGATTCGCTTTCAGATTCATGCTGCCTACTAGTCTCACATCAGGTGGCAGCGAATTAAGCTCTCAAACTATAGGAGTGCCAACCTGAAAAGTTGGGCCTCTTAGTGATCGATCAAGATAAGTTTCAATAAGGAGTATCACAGACTTTTCAGTCTGGGAACAGTACCAGAGTTTGCAGGGATCAAACTTGTTCCTCTGTGCAAAAAAACTTTCCTTATCGCAGCAGGACTGCTTGAACAGATGGATTACGCTCCAGCTCCCCTTTACTGCTGCTGCTGTTACGGTAAGCTCTATGCAAGCTGTCTACGTCTGGCTCCTTGTGGACCTCATCAACAGTGTCATCGACAGTTAGCGAGCAATGTGCTGAGTCTTATGCCGTCAGAGGCCTTGAACTTGAAGTCGAACACCTGTCAGAGGCCTGCAATTTAAATCTTGCATCAGACAGAATTCTGCCATCGAGCACATGTCTTACATGTATCTGTCAAATTTTATTGGGAAAGTGTCAGTTTTTTACCGCCCTAACGTTTAGTCCAAGTTACAATCTTCTATAGGCTTTCGCCAACTTACACTCAACTGTGTCAAATTATATGGGAAAAGTGTCAGCGCCATGATGGAAAGCGAACAATAAGCAAAAAGTGGATGAGACAAATTTATTCGGACGCTGTGACCACGTGCATCTTCCTATGCTTATGTGATGCATTGTACTTTGTTGTTACTACATACCAAGTCGAATCGGAGCTATTTTTGGAACTTGTCTGAGTGAACTTCGGGACTGTCACAAAAGGTTAAATGACAAAGATGTCGTCAAGTCATTTTTCAAAAGAGACCATTTTAACCCCACCTTACAAGTTTAAGTTTTTCTATGTAAGGCAAGTGCGTAAACAAATCTTTAAACTTTCAAGGCTCAAGAGCAAGCATTGAAACTGTACCGTACTTTCTCAATTTCATAGGACTGCAGTCCTTTAATTTGGTATTTGGTATTTTGAATGTAATGAGGCATGTTCACTTCATGTTGTTGATCCAACACGCTTAATTGCTATGATTACAAACCTTTAAATGCTGGGGCGCAAAGCGAACACTTTTTTCATTTTTATTTGACTGAAAAGTCTTCAAATAACATCTACGTAGTAACAAACTTTACGTCGACCTCGTCTAATTGCTACATAGTTGAGGAGAGTAGTTGAATCCACAGAGAAGTACCAAGGTGTGAAGATATCAGTCCCTAGAACTGGAAGTGTGGACTTTTCAGAAATCGCCCGCGTTTTTTCCTCTTCACATGGTACTGAACATGGACAGGCCTCAACTGCACTGCACTGATCTAAACTGTGCCAAGACAACTAGAATACAAGACGCTGTGCCGTGCGACATCCAACGAATCAGCAATTCGTATCGTTTCGTGACGTCGTCGTGGCGACACCATTGGTCTCTGTGACACCATTGGTCTCTGTGACACCATTGGTCTCTGTGACACCATTGGTCTCTGTGACACCATTGGTCTCTGTGACACCATTGGTCTCT
>JAAUXU010116612.1_pt1 | contig 35252 bp, 27 predicted proteins | sample 7278151 | NCBI WGS metagenome assembly JAAUXU01 (sample SAMN14350113, study PRJNA611818) | marine sediment metagenome | isolation source: surface marine sediment (1.8m) | place: French Polynesia: Moorea | collected 2018-08 | reverse complement strand
CTGTCCTTCTGCCTCCAAGCTGCCTATCAGGGATCCAATAGATGGCTCTGCCACGATGGACATCTGGGTGTAACTACTAAGTCTGTGGCCCAGTTCAGCTGTATCGGAAATGACGAAAATCAGCCGCCAAGATCAAAATCAGCCGTCAAGACCAGCCGCGGACAGACAGACAGACGTACATCACAATGCCAGTCTGTGGCCAGATTAATTCAGGTGACAACACCCACCTCGGGTTTCTTTTGTTCCTAAATACGAAGGGTAATAACAGCAAGGAGAAATGGCTTCCTCTTGAGTAGTTCTTGAGTTCTTTCTAGAAATTTGCGAAACAAAGTCAAACTCGTTGTTAGCAAAACTTGGTCCTCATAAAACATTTACTAAATAAAAATTTTGTCTCAGGCCTCAGAGGCCACTTGGAGACATTCCACAGATTGTTGTACTAGGTGTTGAGGCTGAGCTCCTTCATGCTCCTGATCAAATATCATAAAACTGAGAGATTCAGAGCTTTCCAAAACGGTATGGCAAGCCAATTTCCATTGAGAAACACCAAACATTTTTACCTTTGAGGTCATTTTTGAGGCTGTTAGAGGTTACCCAGGTGTATTTTCCAAAAGGAAACTAAAATCTACACAAAATTTGCTGTCTTTTAAAGGGTCTGGCATTTCTCTAGCTGCAAAGATGGCTGAGAAAATTGGACTTTGGGTTGCTCATTGCCAGAGGTTTTCGGATGTACACATCAGTACACATGCATTATCATCATCACACGTTTGAAACTGACCATTGAGATTTTTGTTGCCAGTGCGTGCACTTACACACATTTATTGTGGTGACACGATGATGTTCTTTTGCCTGAAATGCTGATTGCTCTCCAAATTTCTGGTCAGCAGGCTATTGAACGCCGAAAGGGTGACACCTAAAGGGTGTCACAGCAAAAATGTCACTGAGTCTCTCCATCTCTGGCCACACCTTGGTGATGGAGTCTCCTCAACTCGACCAGAGAGTCAAATTGTTCGAGTCATTTTATTCCTTGAACGCTTTGACTCTCAGGCCGAGTTTAAGAGACTCCATCATCAAGGTCAAGGTCGATCCTCGTCCACACTCGTAGTTGGGGGTTCTCCGCTTTCCATCGTGAACATGGTGAAGTTCTGCTCCGTGTGGAACTGCACAAATCGTTACAGGAAGAACGGGGACGTCACCATCCATGCCTTTCCTGTCAAGGACAAGGAGCTCCTCAAGAAGCGTTCACATCATCCACTTGATCGCGCCATGTCAAGAACTGCTGTTACTCTGGCAGCTCCAGAAACGGACAGAACACAAACGGCGGCATCTCTGAAAACAATGGACAGCAGACGCCGCCTTGACTGCCCTCCGGAAGAAATACGGACCACGATCAGGCGAAGAAATCGAGCAATAGCAGACAGCCCTCTGAAGGACAAGGAGCTCCCTAAGAAGTGGGAGAGGGCGACTTTCCGAACCAAGTTCAATGCAACCAAAACAGACAGGGTGTCCTCGTCGCACTTGGCGGACACGGACTGCAAGCGAAATAAAGGTCGAAAACTCCTACTCCCAGGTAGTGTTCCATCTCTTATGCTTGGATGTCATGAATGTTTTGAAAAATGTGCTCCCCCAGGTACTGTTCTATCCATGGTGTTCGGATTACCTGAACGGCTGCCGAAACGTACTGGGACATCACGACGTCATCCACTTGATCGCGCCATGTCAAGAACTGCTGTTACTCTGGCAGCTCAGAACTGGACAGTGCACAAATGGCGGCATCAATAGCAGGGTCTCTGTCCGACTCATTCATACTGCCCGAGCGATGGCCTCGTTGCAGGCGGCAAGATCCGACACCTGCAAGGTCCGTGACGCCAGACGTGGGGCCAATGCAGTTCAACCTTTGACGGGGGGACAGCGAAAGGCCCCTTCCATCGAACTTCCCCTCAACGTCGCAGAGTGGGCACTCGACTGCAGAGAGGTGGACCCCAACGCGGGAGAGTGGGCAATCGACTCCAGAGAGGAGGATTCCGATGCTGGACATCCCAGGCTTGAGGCAGTGATAGAAGCTGGTAGCAGTTGGATTGAATAGATCTTGAGGCACTTATTTCAGGAATATTTGTACCAAATTTCATGATTATATGTTCAGGATTACAGAAGTCTTTCTACACCTTGGTGGTTGCCACAATTTCAAGTAGACACGCTGTATGTCTCAGTCCTTTTGGATGGACAGTGTCAGGTCACGTGAGAGTCCTTGCTCATGGAAGCCTTTTTTTGCCCCAGCGCAACGTTGCAAAGGCATGGAAATGACGGCAGTCCTCACTGAACAGGATCGCATGTGCAGTAAGCTGGACGTTCAGAGATGAAGGACCTTTCCCGGCTTCGTGCTCTGAAAAGATGCTCCTAAGTCTCGATCAGAATCCAACACAAAGCACTCTGAATCTCATTTTCTGCTTCATTCCTCATCAGTGAGGCCGCATTTTGCTACTTTCGACGTTTTCTTTCTTCCGGGGGAAGTTCTTTAGTAGCTCGGTTATTAGAGACACACGCTTATTAGAGACAAAGCACCCAGTCATTAAGTGTCTCTATAGAGCGTCTCCATTGTATAGAAGAAGATTCTTCTACGCAGTGATGTCGCTCTTCTAGAAGATGTGTTTTCTAGAGATGTCATTCTGCAACAGCTACAGAGGTTCTGTGTAAAGAGAGGCTCTGCTGTGATGCAGAAGCGCCTGTTTCCTCAGTGCCCTTGGTCAAGCAACTGCTGAAAGTTGATCTCGACCGATTTAGGACATCTCAAATTCCCGCATAACGTGCACAGAAGTGAAACTTGCATCAGAGGAAAAAAGTGTTGATTGGAGCCTCTAAATTAGCACGTTACTGGCGATTTGCATTAGGCTACGCGAAACGATTGATTGATGACTGGATGAAGAGCACGGTCGGACCCTCTTTCCGCTTCATTGCTCACGATAGCGTGCGGTTGTCTGGAGTCCACAGATTTCTACGCATTTTTTATTTTTCAGGAGAAAAGTGAAAAAAAATTGCTTCGGTAGCTTGATCATCCAATGGAAAAAAAATATATCCAAGAGCTTTCGACAGACAAACCAAGAGAACGCAGGGTTTTCTGTCATGCCTGATTCTGCTGCAGGAGCACGAAGACTTGGAAAAGTAGTAGCTGATCTGATGCCAGTGTTACACGGTAGAATCACTCCAGACGTCCCAAGCTGATTTTGAGAGAGGTTCCACTCCATATCTAGCTACAGTGCTGCTCCTGCTGTACTATTGGCCGTCATAGCGCTAGCACATTATTCGTACCTACACAACTAGCAACCTTCTGCCACAGTGGCACCTCTGTTTAAGAACCATCTCCCTATGAGGATCAGATCCATCAGTCCCAAACTGATTGCTATAGAGGTTCCACTGTATTGCCAGCTATGCCAGTGCAGTGGAGCCGCTCTCCAAGAACAACCTCTCCATAAGCATGGTCATAAGTTACGAAGGCCTCTCACGGGCGTGAAATCCTCTCAACTGATTCTCATAGTCGTCCCACTGTACTGAGAATGAGACCCCTCCATGGCTAAGATCAACTGTACTTGATATAATTGAGCGCGCGCATCTCTTGTAGCGCAACAGCAAATTTCGCCTTCTCCCGTCAGGTTAAACTCGAGCAAACATTACTCAACGCTAAGTCTTCACTCAGCTCTCAACGATGTTTAAACTGCAAAGTCTGTAGCAGTAGAAGTAATAGTAGTACTGTACTATCCAATCGGGCCTGCCTACCTGCACCCTACGTATGACGTACACACTATACGTATGTACCTACCTACCTATATAGCTGCACTACATAGTGTATGTGCCTCCACTGGTTAAAGCAGCCGGCGTCATAGGAGGAGGATTTCGCTACTACCTGCGAAGGAGTCTTTTACTCAGGCCAAAGACCTCCTCCTCCTCCTCAGTCGTCGCCGCGCGCCCGAGGAGAACAGACGTGTCCAAGTCCTCCAAGAACAATTACGTGTGTTTCTCGTGTGCGTGTTCTAGAGGTTGGCTCGACATGAGGCTGAAAGAGTAACTTGGGACACACGCACACACTGAGAGAGAACGAGAGAGAGGATTCATCCCCGGCGACCTCAGGATGAAGTTATTAAGGCAATACGTGCCCAAGAGGTAACTGACTGCAGTCTCGAACGAATTCAGCCTCCAGCAGCTGAGGGAGCAAAAAAATGCAGAAAATTGTCTCATTTGTCAGAGGCTTTTTCTGCTTTCCTGCCCTCGGTAGAACGGTTTCTACGGTTCCAAATGGCTAGACTCTTTTCATCTAACGGGCGTTGTTGGCCGAGCAGACCAGGCAACAGCAGCGGGTCTTTCGGAAAAAGAAAACGGTGCTTTCCTGTGTGAGTCTGCACCTGTAAATGACGATGATGGCAAAACCGTTGCCTTTTTCTCCTCAGTAGAGGTATCGGTGTTGCTCTCAGTGCATCTCACTCGAAATGTTCTTCAATGTGGCCAGGAGAAGGTTTGACATTGCTAAACTGTTCATTGGTAAACACCTCCTTTCAAGCAATTGCGTCGAACAGGATCTGTTCAGTTTTATGTAATACATTCATTGTGACACATGCGGAGCTATCGGAAAGTTTTAGCACAGCACGATTGAAACATATGGTATGAACACATGTCTTTTTTTAAAAAAAAAAGACTGTTTGCTTTAATACGTTCATGCAAAGAATGCTCTGTTTGCCTAAGATGGAGTGCGAGTAAACGAAGGTCAAGAAGGTCTCACAAACAGTCTAAACATTGTGTAAAAAAGAACTTGTAGGCATTTTTTTACGGCAACTTGTGCGTTCACGAAGTCTTTTGTCCATTACCTTCTTGTTGCTAGAGAGGAGAGGAGGAGGAAGAAGGTGGAGGCTCGAAATGTGCTGAGTACCACAAAGCTATGAGGCGAGTCAGGTATGATCGTCTTGAACAGAAAAAAGAGGATCGAGCTACACTAGATCTATAAGGTGTGCATTCGATTTGGACCACATTTGGCAGTGAGGTATATAGAGCTTCATGTCAACCCCCCCCCCCGCCCCCCGCCCAGGGGGATCATTATCGGGGGGGCTAAGCACCCTCCCCCGTCCCCTCAACAATGTCCCAAAAATAGTTCATTCGGTATAGACTGACGGAGTTCAGGAGATCCAGTTATTTGGCAAAAGTTGGGCACAGAGTGGCTCTTGCGCCTCCTGAATGGGTCTCAGCTGTCAACAATGAGTGGGGTCTTTTTAGAGCTGGCATCGCCACACACAGGAAGGATGAACTTTTGAGGTTGGGCCTTCCTGTGAAGAATGGGTGGGGTCCCCAAAGTGTTCATTTGGCCGATTACTTATGTTGTATTAGTCACTCCTTGGGGGCCATATAGGGAAAAAGAAGGAGGACCCCGGGGGTGCTTGGGCTGACCCCAATGAAGCCAATTTTTCAGTGAAACCTCCCCGGAGGAGGAGGATTCACGCAGGCCATCAAGATCTGCAGTAAAACTCACTCTCTGAGTCCTGAGGAAGCCTCCCAAAAAGGGAGGCTCTTGCCAGTCATTAGTGCGTCGAGAATAATGAATGCAATGACTTCTTCTATGGAAAAAGTTTCACTTCCCAGCCAAAGAGGCTCCCACTGCGAGGTCCGGGCTTGGATTCCGGCGTCGCATCGTGCATGTTATCCCAACTCCGGGTGGAAACAGAACCCATTTTCCTGCAATTTCACTTTCCATCACCGGCAGCCGCAGCCGCCGGGTGCGTTTGAGTAGAAATCACAATTTCAAAAAAAAAAAAAAAGAAGCAAAGCAAAGCCAGAGGAAAAAGTCTCCCGAGGCCATGAAAAAGTTATCAGTTCATGCATACGTTAAGTGAGCGTCAAGCCTTTCTTTGGTTAGCGCTAAATTCGTCACCGCGAAAACGTGGTTGAAGTCACGCTCATGCAACGTCACGACTGCCTTGGCCGGGTTTTTCTTCCGGACAGTGATGGAGGGAGAAAAAGTGACTCTGCTACTGTTCCTCATGATGTTGAACTCCACATGTGCTGTTATTTAGTCTTTCCTTTAAAGGGGCGGAAAAGGAAACACAGACTGGCTGCTCTTTGCGACCTCTCAAAGTGCTGTTGTCAAAGGCTTCGGCTGCTTCTCCACATCCCTGATACGCCTCAATGTTCCTCATGAACGAGTCGTTCCTAAAAGTTCACAGCTACGAACGTTCTAGAAGTCACAGGACTGAAGTCATTGGCACGAACTCCTCAGCGAATTGAAGACACACCCGCTGCTTGACGTCTCCACTGTTGCTGACGAATGCATGAGAAAAGTTGACTAGAAATGACAGGAAAAAATTGACTTTCTCGAAGAATTCGTTGCGTGCGTGACGCCAGGATCATTGTGCTGCCTATTCCTCCTCTGCATTGAGGTCTGAGCACAGGCCAAAGTTGCGCTGTAATCGCTTCTCCCTTCACATTTCCCTCCCCAGATCAAGCATTAAAATTTAGAAAGTTGGGGCGCTGCAGTAGCTTAATAATGCGTGGACGTGTGTGCTACTGAAGCAGGCTTGCCACATGCCTACGTAGGCGCACTCTCACGTGGACGGAGGCACGTAGGACTCGTTGTGAAATCTTGGGCAGGGGGGGGACGAAACATACACGAAAAAAGCATTCGTGCAAAGTCTTTGTGTCCTCTTCCACTCCTTACAGGGATGGATGGATGGATGGATGGTTGCATTGATAGACAAATGTGCAGTACATTTTCTTCTCCTTCTCCTGCAGGTTGAGCGAGCTGATCGCTCTGGTGTCGCTGTCCACCACAGTCTTCTTGTTCATTCACACGCGCTCCTTGGCGGACAGACTCAACAGGGTGAGGGAACCCTTCGACCCGTCGGCCGGAACAGGCAAGTCCTCGGAAGTGTTTCACAATCAGTTGGGGAAGGAGTTTGATTCAATCTCAAGAAAGAATTCGCTGTCGTGGTGCAATTAGTGATGGCAGTAATTGTGCAATTAGGAATGATAGCAGCAGCATAAGCAACAATCATGGTGGTGGTATAATTAGTGATAATAGTAGCGGTATGAGTATTAATAACAGTGGTTGCGTAGGTAGCAGTGCAATGGAACCTTTCTAGAAGAATCAGGAGGAAGGATTTGATTCTTGGTATAAGTTAGGGAGGATACTCTATATTAGGAGCGGCAGCATAAGTAGCAACACAATGGCACCCCTCTATAAGAATCAGCCTGAGATGTTTGATCCTCATCCCTTATGTGGCGGGACCAATTTCACGTTGAATGAGCAATTCCAGACTGAAGGGGAGCTTATTCTTATAGGGAGGGTTCCACTGTACTGAGAAATTTGGTCTCCTGGTCAAAAATTTCCCTACTACTGGTTTGTGCAAAAAACCCTCTTCATCTTAGAGAGAGAGAGTTGACGCACATTGAAGAAGTCCTGATTTAGTGAAGGGGGGGGGATGATATTCCTGCTACTCTCTTGACTCACGAGGGCCTGTCTTCATTTATAAGGACGGAACAATTTTTTGCGCATCACGCTTGAGGACTTCAGGAATGGACCCAACAGTTGTATTTCGTGGCGTGCAAAAGAAGATCCCTCCACCAATTTCTCTTTTCCACATCCACCCACTCTCTCTCGTAATTAGAAGAAGTGTGGAGTCGGTCCTACTTTTGCTCCTTTTCTTTGGACACTTCCGTCTTATCCTCTGCTCTAGAATAAGAAATCGTGCCAGCAGAGTTGCCATCATGCGTATCAGGGCTTGAAAATACGCGTCACCATGTCAGGTAGCAGAGCTCAATCAGACATGTGCAGCCACGATATACAAGTGGCCTGGTGTGCAGACGTACTTGTAGATTGAAAGTGTGTTGTGGACCTGGATATGTGCGTGTATGCGTCAGTGCGTACGTTAGAACGTGCGTGTGTGTACGGGCCGCTGATTTTATGAGTATCGGCGTGTGTGCAAAAATCCCTGGTGTATATTTTTTAACTTCAATGTTCGATGTCGGGCAATAAAAGGGGTTGCTTGGTCGACTTTGTTTGAATAAGCAAGTTCTTCTCGACCAACGAGAGACAAATTCACAGTTTCAAGATGTCTGGGCTATGTGAAAGAACTGCCATGAATGTGTATTTTGGCAGTCGACCCCATGGAAGACATTGCCGAGAGGTTTGGCGTTCACAGGAACAATGTGTGGAAGGTGTATGAGGCCATCAGGGGCTTTAAGAGGAGAAAGAACAGCCGATAGAAAGAAGTCAGTCTGCACAGATGACCTCAGACGGACGGTGAAATGGAGGGTTGAGGCTTCGCAACAACTTGAAATGACATTGGTATTAGGACTATTTTCTGCTTACAGTAGCGTTTTGCCCCGCATTAGACTTCGCCCTAATCACAGCACTCAGAAGGATTCTCTGTCGGAGCTCAAACACGTTCGCATTGTGACATTGTTCGTTGCCTCACGAAATATTTGTTGTATTGAAAAAATGTAAGGCAAGGAGTCATGGTACAATTTTTACGAAATTGCTCAATCTCAAATATATAAGTTTGTGTTTCAAAAAAAAATGTGCTCAAGGGCTTTGCCGTGCACTCGGCAGCGTGTGTGTGTCAGTGCGTCACTGACTCTATGCACTAGTGTGCGATGTCAGTACGTGCGTTACCGTGCGTGTTCACGTCGACATCCTCACTCTGCTGCCACTGTAGAAGTGGAAAAGATCCAGACCAAGCAATTGTTTTTTGTTTCAGTGGACAACAAATGATTTCTTGAATTAGCAGGAAGTGTGAGTCAAGTAGCTTCCTACTATGACTCCTGCATAGCAAGTCTAAGCAGCCGTGGGGTTTTTTTTGGGAAAAAAAGCGCACTTTTTTATAGCTGGGGACGCACGCTAGACTAAAGAGACCTCAATAATTATAGACTTTGGATGGAAATGAGACTTTCTCACCAGATATTCTTGTCATCATTTCCACACACAAAGTTTAGGAAATTCTGACTCCTGCAGTTGTTCCCTTGTGTTCATGTCTTTGTCCACGAGCAGCAAAATTGCTTTGTTTTTGGAACTCTGACGAAACTTTTTTCCTCTCGTCACAATCTCCAATAAGCTCAGATTCTGCATCCGTCATTATCGTTTCATCCTCATGGAAGAACTTTTTACTCAGTCACGGACAGCATTGATCTTCTTTATTGACGTGGACCGAACCAAAGTGATGGCGCAAGTCTAATTACACATTTTGAGTAAGTCACTCATGCAACTCAGCATTGACACAGTTCCGCTCACTTAAATACCTGCCAAGGCCGAATATTCCACTGATGTTTAATCGACTCTGAAAATCGCTGCCTCCAACACCGCAAAGCTGGAGTGCAAGAACTAGCAAAAATTTTACCGGAATCTCCGAGTTTTTTCTGCTCTTTTTTTGCCAATTTCTGGCACATTTTCAATGACGACAGCAAAAGAAGGGGAGTAAAAAAATTGACCACTCCAGTGGCACAGTTTTCCAAGGTCGTCGTCGGTCGCCGGTGACCACTGAAGAACCCACGTGCATTGTTTCAACGCGCGCACGCCGCTGTCTTAAGACCGGCTTGCACTGGCCCAAATCTCCTCCGGCGCTCGCTGCCCGAAGCCCCGAGACTCAGGAAGGGACGACTGCGACCTGGTCCCAAATCGGCCCGGGCAGACGGGCCTTAAAAGCTGTCAACAGAAGTTCATGTGTTATGTAGCAGTCACATGCGTAAATGCTCGCACGTCTACCTGGAGCTCCGCAGCCCTAATTTAGCAACTCCTCACCTGACTGCAAAAAAAAAAAATTGCGCAATTGTGCACTCGCCGGCTCGGAACAAATAGTCCCTTGTAAAAAAAATGGAGTCTTTCAGTAAAATGGAACCTTCGTGGAAGTGAAGAAGAAAAAGGCCTCAGTAATGGTAATTCATGAGTCTGCAAGAGTAAATAAGTTGGTTGCAACCAAATAGGTGCTCACATATCTTATTGCGAAATATCTCTTAATAAGGGTCCTCGAGGTCTTTATAGCAAACAATTGTTTTAACTCTACTGGGGCTTCGTTACCTTGCAATCACGTGTGGTGCGGCTGAAATTGGATAGCGACAAAGATTAGTTACAATTTTGCGAGAGGTTTTTTTTTATGAAATTGACCCCAAGACTCTCATGCATACGCACAAGGGGAGGGAAGAGGAAGGGGAAAGTTCTGCTGTCAGCATTTCGCCTTATGAATAGCCCTTGATTACATAGACGAGTGCATAAACCACCGAATGGATTGAAGATCGATCTCAGCTGAACGGCGCTTCTTAAGCAAAAACGAATTTCACACGCTGCATTTCTGCGCACTCCCGATTTGCCATAGTCCATGCGTACGCACAAGGGGGGAGAGGTTACAGACCTTAACGATGGCGTAAGACAGGTTGGAGGTCTCCCCAGACTCCCTGAGTGGCGGTCGAAGTGATCCCCCCCCCCTCGATGGCAGCTCTGCCTCGGCCTGGGGGAGAGCAGGAACGACAACAGGTCGATCCCCACTCGATGGCAGCCTTGGTCGATACGTTCATTATTAATGTGTCCGTGCGTGTGCGTGCGTGCGTGCCACATGCTCTGGGGCTACTGCACCCACTCAGGCAGCACATGAACACTGCCTCACCTCACCCAGGAAGAATTAAGGGAACTCCTGCCTTGAGGCGGAGCGCGAAGGAGTTGTGGAGAAGGGGGCCCCCGAAGACCCCCCCGATCAGGCCTCGGCATTGATTTGATGACGCTGCTTTTATTCCCTCTTCTTGACTTCTTTCCAGGCTTCCATGATCTCAATTCGGGCGGTTCCTTCGGCCACGAGCCCAAGCCGCAATCAAGGGAGCTCAATACGGCGCCAGAGGTCTATGGAAAGGTAAACGATGAATCATGAGCACGACGAGGAATGTTTACTTTTCAATGTTGTGCACACCAACACCATCAGTTAAGCTCGTGTCATTTTGTCAAAGGAGTTGGAGCAAATGTCAACTTACCCGTGAAGTCGTCCTCGAGAAGGGCAAGAAAGGAGTTCAGCTCCTCTGTCAACATGTACAGGGGTGGTGTTATAGAGAGGTGCAAAAACTTTGGTCCCAACTTTGTCAAGCAGGGGAAAAAAAACTTAACATTGGCATCAGTTTACAGAAAATCAACAATTTACGCCTCACTGCGGCCTCCTTCAGCCTCGAAACCTCAGCCTCTAGATAAGATGACGCCAGTGCAGGTGCGCAAAAATCCATGGAATATTTTGCATGGAGCAAAAAGATAAAAAAAAGAAGCCCCACCGAGTTCACTCCTCTTCTTCTGCCACCCCCACAAATAATAAGACACCCAGTTATTGCTCGGTCAAGGAGTAGAGCCTGCACGTGTACGCACTGTCCGTGTACCAGCTGAACGTGGACGTGGGTGGAGAGAGCCTCTTTTTCCGTGCTCGCAACCACAAAAAGATCGGGCAGGAGTGCAAATTTGCTCATAAACCGCGGTTAAGAACGCCCACCTCTTTAAAACGGATTCGAATTTTGCACTGCAATTCCTCGACTGCGTCTGTGCTGTGCTGTACATTAAACTAGCAATTGTTCATGAGATAATTAAGTCCTAGTGCTCCGAATACACTTGTTGCAGGCTTGTTTTTGTGTAAAATCCCTGGCAAAAATTGCAATTTTTTGGCAAGATGACTCACTGAGAGGAGTGGCTGCATGCCATAAATGCCGAGTGCAGTCGTGTAATTTCGTACGCTCCAAGAACGCTCACCAATTAGGCAGGAGCCAATCCAGCCCCTGAACCGCCTCATCAGTTACGTGCAAAAGAATCCTCTCCGTGTTGCAGTTGGACGCCAACGAGCTGAACAACACTCGCAAGGCCACCAAGGACATCCTCTTCTTCAACAGGGTGCCCAAGGTGGGCTCACAGACCACTATGGAGCTGTTGAAGTCTCTCTCCATCAAGAACAACTTCCACTATCACAAGGACAGAACGCAGAAGGTGGAGACCATCAAGCTCACTTACAACGAGGAGGTGAGGAAAGAGCAACAATGACAAAAAGGCTTCCAAGCATAAAAATAGTCTGAAGCATCCATTATGAACCTTTTTTTTTCTTCCTCGTTGCAGAGGTGGCTCTCCAATCTGATAAATTACTTCGACCCCCCAGCGGTCTATGTGAAACATGTGTGCTTTGTCAATTTTACACAGTAAGCAACTGACAGAAAAAGAAAACCAAAAAAACATTTTTTCTAGTCTTCCTGAACTATCAAACTTTCCATTTGTTGAGGGTCGGGTGACTCTGGCGGATTTGCTCTTTATGTGAAAATCTGCCGGAGTCAACGCATCCCTCATGGTCTTGATTTCTCTATCTCTCTGCTCCTCTCCCTCATTGACGAACCTTTTATTAAGTGTGCGTGTGTGTGTGTATGCTGATGTTGATGTATGAGGATCTCTCAAGCAATAAGCTAACAGTGTGAGTGAAAAAAAAAAACTCCACAGGGTGGTTCGGACCCTGCGCCCGAAAGCCGGCTGTGAAGCCCTTCCTGTGACGCTTTCTGGCTCACACTGTACAGTCCCCAACTTGGCCCGTCACTTTCGCGGCTCACACTGCAGGCAGTAACGCAGACCCCTTTGTCTTCCCCGACCTGTAACACGCTAGTGCTCTGAGAGACGAGGGCAGCTCCTGCCGATCGTGTGACCCCAAAAACTTTCTCTCTCTGCTACCGACACAAAGGACAAGCGTACGAACAATGAAAGTGAAACCTTCAGAAGAAACGATGCACCAAAAAAAAGGGGCCAGAATTATTGTGTTTCTTTGCTCTTCTCTTGTAGAAGCAACTCTCCAAGCTAGTCAGTTCTTTCGCCCCGCCGGCGGTCTATGTCAAACACGTGTGTTTCTCCAATTTCTCAAGGTAACCGCTCCCTAAGCGTCCGTCCGAACTTTTTCTCTCTACCTGATGGTGGTGGCGACTTCTTCCCCCTGATTGTTCTTATTCCCTGCACAATCGTACGTGGTTTCTATGCATGAAAGAAGCCAATTCGTGGCTGGGGCGTGCCGAGACTCGGTACAGGGTCGTGCAGAAGTTGGCCATCCAAGAGCTAACGTACATGTCCGAACGAGTGGTGACAGAGCTACATCATTCTTTTTCACAATATGTCCCCCCCCTCTCCTTGGCGTGAAACAGACGTTTGAGACCAGTGTCAAACAGATGACATCTTGGGGAATTCCACTCATGACTTTGCAAGCATTTTGCCCAGCCAACATATTCAGCTGCCAGTGGGCAAAGCAGGAAATGCACTGAACTTCTGCCAGACCCTGTACAGGGGCTCTGTGTTGAGGCCCAGACTTGTTTCCGGCCATAATTAGGTGAGAAGAAGTAGAGGGAAACGAGAGGTGAATGATAACCTCTTGGGAAGTGCGCGTCATGACATTTTCTCTTTTCCTTTGTCTTCCTCACGCTGCCTGAGCAAATGAGTTCTTCCCAATGCACAAACTCCTCGGTGAAAGTGCAGCTCTGGCGCGCACAAGTGGGAACAAAGTGGGACTATTAGACCGAGGACACGAAGTGCAGCTGGACACTTCTTCCCCTCCTCCAAAACATGGGTGACCCCAAAAAAAGGGGGATGACTGGGATGACTACGGTGCTTTGGACATTTCATCATATCTTCCTTTAGGATAACAGCTCGTGAGTCACACTCTGCTAACTGGAAATGCATGCCTCTTCTTACCCCCCCCCCCCCCAAACTTTCCCCCCTGTTCACGTCGTCCCCAATCTCTTCTGCCTTTGACACTCGCGCGCTCTCTGCTCAATGCTCCTTTTTCCCTCTAGATTTTATCCTCTGTGATGTTTCTTTATGGTACTTGTCATGCTAAACGGACTGAGGTGGCGGGAAGAGAGGGAAAAAAGTACTAAAGGTGCGTTCAGACGGGCGGATTTGGCTCTGAGACAAATGTGATTTCCTGGAGAAAAGATGCATGGAAAATTGATGCGCTGAAATTGATTCGTCCGCGTTCTGCGTGAGAGTCAAAGAGGACGTCTTGACGGGTGTAACATTAAAGAAAGTGAGAGGCAGGGTGAGTTACATGGGGGGGGGGGGTTAACCCGGATGAAACTTCTTTGACTCTCTACTATGCACGGGACGTATGAGCAATCAGAACAATCCGCCATTCTCAACGCACCCTGGTTTTTGTTATCGTGAAGTTAACGTCCTGGTCTTTTTTCTCCTCCCATCACCACCAGGTTCAACCTCCCCACGCCCATCTACGTGAACATGGTTCGCGACCCGGTGGAGCGAGTCATCTCGTGGTACTACTACGTGCGCGCCCCCTGGTACTTCGTGGAGAGGAAGCGCGCCTTCCCAGACTTGCCGCTGCCAAACCCCAACTGGCTGCGAAAGGTGAGGCCCCATTTCGTTGTTGAAACAGTCAAGGTTCGTTTGCACTAGCAGATTTTTTGCCACCCTGCCTGTATGAGCGCGCGCGTGTGCGTGCGTGCGTGTGTGTACTTGTCAGGAAACTGCTCTCTGAGGGCGCACGCATACATGCGAGAGCAAAAAATTGGCGAGTGTAAATGCGGCCTCCCCAGTCTCTCTCGCTCTTTTTCTCTATCAGACACTTGTCCGATCTCGGAGATAGAGAGAAATTGCGAAGGGCGACCACGACCACTGACAGACGGGCCATAGCCTTCCTTTCCCCTTTCCACTCTTGCCTCATAATCATATTTTGACGTATATACATATATAAAAGTCAAGCATTCATATAGTAGATAATTTTTGTCCCCCGGACAGCGAGGAAGCACTTTGTACCCACCACCATCCACTGTCGGCAAGTATGGAGAATGCGTCTTCTTAGGCCTCATCTGATGAACAAAAACTCAATCAATCGTGTATGACGTTCTAAAGCTAACAGGTGTTGTTGCTTCTTTTCTCACTAAACGTTTTCACCTGGGACTGACACATCCACTGTACTGAGGGAGCACGAATGAATAATGTTGATATGTGGCACTGCAACTTCGGCACGATTTGCTTCTTTCTCAAGAAACAGACGTACAGGGTGGCCCATAAGTTGGGCTGTATGTTCAGTTTGTGCCATTGGACCCGATCTGGACATTCCCTATGCAGAGCTTGGAGGCGCTGCCTTCCACCGTGGTCATGGAGTTGGAAGTGGGGGATCCTCCGGCGAGGCCTCTCGTGGGCCTCTGAAGAAGGCCCTGAAAGGGCAGGGGAGTTTTCTTTGAGTCACTTTGGCTTTTGTCTGTGGAATAAAGTAACGGCATTATACTTTGTTGAAAGGTCTTGTCCAAAATGGAACCGCTGGAAGACGTAACAGGACTTATTGGCTACCCTGGATAGAAGAGTACATAGATCTTTCTTCGGGCATGACACTGCCTTTGATAACGCACTCAGAGCTTGCACTTCATGGTCCACCCTCGTGTATGATGCGTCTCCTCTAACTTGGGCATGCGCGCCATTGACTTGGCTTTCATTGCACACTGCATCCACTGTACAGCTCTAACCCTAAACTAATAGCGCCTTACAGTACACAGGACCATTACATTCATGATCTTGCTTTCCCTGCGGGACGTTCAAGTGTGTGAGACTTTTGCATCTCCGGTTGTTGTTTCTCCCCCTCGTGTAGGACTACGAATCCTGCGTGCGCAGAGGAGACAAAGAGTGCACGTACCTGGACGGGGACGAGAGGGACGACTTCGGACAGCTAACCGAGTTCTTCTGTGGACAGGAAGATGAGTGCACGTAAGTAGGGATCCTCCCCCATTCTCCCCTCCCCCCCCCGGCCACACACACACATAGACACACACACCCTTGGTCCACGCCTTACGCCCACGCCCTACGCCCTACATGAACACATACACACACACACAAACAAATCCGTCCCTGTCAGTGGTCGCCGTCGTCGTGTGAGCCGAAGAGAAAAAACGACGACGAACACTTGCAGGACTTTGAGACTTGCGTGCGCACCAACGACCCCGAGTGCAGGTACATCCCGGGGCTGAAGCGCGACGGTTTCGGCGACCACAGAAGACAGACAATGTTCTTCTGCGGACACGACGAAGACTGCACGTGAGTATTCTCGTTGACATGATCAAGACGAAGGCGACGTCGGGGTCCAGGAATGATGCGGTCGAGTCCTACTACTTGTTCAGTCTAATGCTAGCATTTCTCCACCAGACAGAAGAGAATGAGTAGCGCGGGAGCCGTTTATAAATGCTTCTACTTTGGTTCCCATCTTCTCTCATACGAGTCTTCCAAAGTCGCAGTATTACAATGAACTGCAGCGGAAGATCTCTGGAGTTGGAGTTTTCATATTTTTGCCAAGTTCTGTCTGGTGGAGAAGCAATGACTTTGTCCAGTGACTCCGGAATGGCTAAGACGCCTTTTTCAGCGGGTTCAACACCGAAGTGGCCATGAGGAAAGCCAAAGAGAACGTGGAGAAGCACTACGCGGTCGTCGGGGTGCTGGAAGAGCTCAACAAGACTCTTACCGTCCTAGAGCATTACGTACCGAGGTTCTTCAAGGGAGCGCTCAACACCTACTGGAGTAAGAGCTTCGTGCAATTATTTCCAGCCGGAATCACTAAGACTCTTCATTTTCTTTGTTCGTGTGTTTAGATGAGATCAAGGTGTTCAGCAAGATCAACCGCAACATCTATAAGCCTCCAGTGGCCGAGGAGACCAAGGAGATCGTGCGGAAGAACTTCACGCGGGAGATCGAGTTCTTCGACTTTTGCCGCCAGCGGCTGCACAAGCAGTACCTGGCACTGAATCTCGACAAGAAGCCCTGAAAAGAAGACATTCAATTTCTCTGTGATATCTCTGTCCTCAAGAAATTTGTAGATGCGGTGGATGGAGCAATGCGGACACTTTTTCCAGGTTCTTATATACCATATTGCATTATGCAGGCGTCATTGTGTGAGTGCGTGTATGGGTGTGTGTGTACGTGTGCGTGTGCCCGTGTGGTATTCACACGTCTCAACTACTGTGTGTATGAGAGAGAGACTTTCCAGACACACGAAGCAAGCAAGCTTTCACCCGCATTTCGACATCGTTGCTGTGATTTCGCTCTTCCTGCTAAAAAAAACAAAAAAAAGAAAAAGAAAAAAATCTGTGGTTTTTTGGTTATTGTTGGAATGGCAACCCTGCTTTGCAAACAGCGCACAACAGTGTTAAATAAAAAGGAGACCAAGTGATATCTGCTACCTTCCCGCGAGCTATATTAACCCCTTTTTCCCCCAGCTTGTCAGATATGAGATTGCTTTTTCCGCTCCCTCTCATCCTCTTACGCTATGAGACAAAAAAAAGGATGCTGGAGAAGAAACAATGAGGAAGATCTTGAGCAACATAATCACTTCTGTCGTGCAGAGTTGTGGACTTGACAGATCGTGCCAATATTGTGTTTGTTCTTCTTTTAAGGCACAGTCCTGTATGCATGTGCAACCCCTTCCTAGGCTGGGCTCAGCATTGGGATAGAACCCCCTCCCGGGTACATACTTACAGAACATAGTGACAGCAGCGGGGGCAAAATCCTACGTGAATGAGCAACATCTGTGCGGAGAAGGAGAGAGGATGATACAGGGTGGAGGATAAAAAAAGGGGTTCATCGTCTTCATCCAAAGCGTTTCATCAGGAATCGTGCAAAAAATGTGGCCGCCGTCTGTTCTTCTTCTCTTCCAAATGCCTGAGATCGGTGTACGCCTTGAGGTCGGTCTCCATGCTGCCATCGTTGGAGCCCTGACTCACCCTGTGAGACCGGATTGAGCCTGTCCCGGAAAATTGGGTTTCATATTGGAGTGATTTAGGCCAGCGTTGGCTTGGGCTAAGTCTACAGAGAGACGATAACGTTAACAGAAGGGTTTGGCGCTCATTTTTCTCTGCCTCCTTGGAAAATGACTATATTTTACTCTCTCCCAATACTTCTTCTTCCTCGACTTCAGAACTCTCGACCTGGATCAATTCGGATGCATTTGCAAAGCAAGGAGGCAAAAGGGATTCGTCAAAAGCACTTTCACGTTTGCAACGTTGCAGCCGAAGCCGCAACTGGGTCGAGACCGAGAAGATTCACTTCTGCGGCCTGTTCTCTCTCCCCCTCTCTCCGGACCAGAAAAGTTCCTTCGGCCGCCCTCACAAGTTTAAATTGCCTCACTAAGGGGCCCGCGAACCTCGCAAGTAGCTGAGGACGGCAATTTCTGACGTCGGTTTGACGGACACCGAGAGTTGCTTCCTCGCACTTGAGCGCGAGGGCGTCCATGCGCGAGGACTCGTGGTCGGAGGTTTCGTGGTTGCGCGCGTCAAGATAGCGATTGAGCATCAGTGTGTGAGTTGAGCCTGGTCTTTCGTCAAGTCCGTGGAAGAAAGGGATTCACCTAAAAATCCGATGAGAGGCAAGTTGTACTTTTCTCCCAAGGTCAAGATGCCTTTTTAAAGGTCACTAAAGTTTTGAAGCAGCTAAATCACACTTCTTTCTCTCAATTTCCGCTAATTTTCGCCAATCTTCGGACAACGTAAAAGGAAAAAGAAGGGAATTTGCCACGAACAGAACAAGACGAAGTACAAAAACAACTCTATTTGCCCGTTGCAAGGTAAACTTTCGTTCTTAACCTTAATCCACAGGGTGGTTCAAAAAAGAGTGTGACAACTTTTTCACTCCACTTTTGGGACCAAGTACGTCAAAAGGTCTTAAATGACAACTTGCATTAGAACAGAATATGTCTGAAACGGTGTAATTTAATGCGTTCAGGCAAATTTAGGGTGAGTGAGAAATTGTGAGTCAGTCAGACACGAACAGTCATTGGTGAAAATGAGCTTCCGCCGAATTGCCCCCGTCGGCCGAGACTGTCAGAGGTCAACCTTTTCAAGTTCTTCAACTAAACGTATGCCTTGCGTTACATTTTTATTAAGGTTTAGGTTCTGTAGCGAGTATCATGGTTCGTGAGTATTAGTAAGTATAGTACAATTCAGCTTTCTTCACGGTAAGTTTCACTGAACTGAAGCACTTTTATGCTGATGGCAACGTCGATGATATCGTTTTGGGAAAGACTTTGTCAGACGTGTACAAAAAAGGTCAAGATCCTTCAATGAAGTGGCAGAAGTTGCGAGAAATGAAGGATGTCAGTTGCACCCTGATTTGCCAGTATGATTAGGTTGCAGCATAAAGGAAAGTGTTTGATGCCCTCAAAAAAGGTTGTAACATTAAGTTTAAGCTGGCTTTTACAAGCGAACGACTGAGACGATTTAAGTTTGGAGTCTCTGTTTTTCAGTCAGTTTCGTCCCAGTCCAGCGAGCATGCATAAGAGCAGTCTGAACGAAGCACGTACATTGCGTTGATAGTTAAATCGACCTAATGCATATACATAAGAAAGCTCATGCAATATTGTGCTTCAGTAGGACACGTTTGGATAGGGGCGCTGGGACTCAAAGAAGCACATGCCAAGGGAAAGCAAAATATGGTCCACCTTGTGCACTAAATACAGGGTGGACCAGAAGTAACTACTCTTGGTTGGGCATCCATAGCTTGGCTTCACAGAAGCACATGTCAAGGGAAAGCAAAAGATGTTCCACCTACAGGACCTTGAGATTGGTGGCAATGGACACTCAAACCTTCAGTGTTAATCATCAAGACCAACCTTCATCAGAGGGGCTAAAACTTGCAGATGTGTTTTTCATGATTTTTCTGGGAAGTTTATGAAAGTTATGGGAAGCAATTATTTTTGAATGTCTGGACTGGCTCTCCAGGGAACTTCCTCCCCCATTTCAGACTGAGACTGCTGTGCAAACAGCCCTTCATATGCATCTCGACAGGGAAGACCTGCTGGTCCTTGTTGAAGTGACTCATTTTGGATGAAATTCTCTAAATGGCAAAACCCAGGAAAAATTTTCGCCCCCTGAAAAACGGTCCCAAAATTTTCGTCTGGGTGAATTTCTCTCTGTCTCTGAAAGTTTTGAATCTCCTCTGTCAATTGCCACCAATCTCGAGGTCCTGTAGAAGTCAAGCTGTGGATGCCCAACCGATGGTAGTTACGTCTAGTCCACCCTGTATATAGTGCACAAGGTGAACCATATTTTGCTTTCCCTTGACATGTGCTTCTGTAAAGTCAAGCTATGGATGCCCGACCAAGAGTAGTTACTTCTGGTCCACCCTGTATGCAGTGGAACACCTCCAAGAGCACAAAATACCTGATTGTCTTAGCAAGCGACTTGGTTACTAAAAAATAAGCTCCTTCCAAGAAGGGAATCCTTCAAGCCAGCTTTTGAGAGAGAGTACGCACACTTGCTCATTATTCGTCCCGTTTGTATTACACTAGAAGCTTCTGTAATAATAATGTCCCTGCAGGTGTAGGTTGGCTGAGTCTTAGGGTTTTTTATCCTTTGTCAAAAAAATCGCTCTTTCTACACGAATAATTTTACCTTAAGCTGACTTGTTGAGATGCAGGGACTTGCATTAGTTTCGAAACACCCACAGTTTTGTTCAATCCGAGTTGTGTTGAGTCATGCATTAGGTAAAAACTTGTCTAGATTCAATTCAAAGGATGTCAAAGTGTTAAGCAGTAAAGTTTCGTGCTACTGCAGACAGGAGGAGAACTTCCTGATTCGATGCAACCTATGGATGAAGACTGAATAACTTTCAAAATGTCCATGCTGAAGTCACATCAACGATAATATACTGACTGTTATTCATTGCTAAGATGGACAAGCCATAGGAGGAGTCTTCGCCCCAGAGATGTCTCACAATGAACTCCTCTGAAAGCATGAAGGACATCACCCCAGCAGAGTCAGCTAAAGCTTATGATCAGGCACAGGTTACATTCATACAATTCAACAAAAAAATGGTGGTTTCCAGACATATTCTTAAAGTTCTTTTATCACTTCAAGCATGACAAGACACTACAAAGTTTCTAGTCCGTCTGTCAATGTCTTATATCACACTCTTCGCTCTAACTTGGTTACGCAACCTCTGCGCAAAATCGAGAAATCGGCTGCAGACAGACAGACAAACGTTGACGAACCTAACCCAATCTAACCTAACCACACACCCAGCACTGTGCAAAAGCCGAAAAAGCAGTCGCGAAATTGCCTGATCCACATTCTTTCACGAAATCAGCCGTGCACAATCAGCGCCGCAAAACAAACCGCAGACAGACACACACAGAGAGGCAGACAGAGATCAGTCGCGCAAAACCCGCGAAAATGCCAGAAATCAGCCGCACAGATCGGCCGCGGACAGACAGACAGACAGACACGCACATACACACACGCACAAACCGGCCTGTCGCTTTATATAATTAATTATTTACATATCGTTCACGTCTCACGAAAAAGCTCCTCCAAATGACTGGGCACAGTTACTGAAGAAATATCATCCAGGATATGAAAGAAAGGTACGTGAATGTAATATAGCCTAGCAGATCCGTCCCGCTTCGCTGGTAGTTCCAATGAAGCCCCCAACTATGCAGTCCCTGCCTCTGCAGTCCCTCCCTATGTGATCCCCACCTATGCAGTCCCCGCCTATGTCGTCCCCATTGCCTGACAGACAGACAGATTTTTATCAATTTTAGCCCAACGTTTAATATGTAACTTAATGCAAATTCATAATTCTTGCAAAAATTTGGGAAAAGTTTTATATTTCATGCAAATTTAAAGTTTTGGCTTTTAACTTGCCTGGTACAGTAATAACTACAGATTGCGAGCGGTTAAAGTAGCACTTCATTTTCTGAGTTTTTCAATGTCCAACAGTGCCAATGCCCATTCACAAGAAATATTCAGCAAGCAGACTGAGCTAGGCTGGCTGGACCGACCTGGGCTGCTGCTCTCACTACCCATACTATAGAGCTTTATAGTTTGCAAAATCAGACTGTCAAGCTTTATAGCCCGCCTTTTCGGAATATAAAGTGTTTGTGAGAGTTTCATATTTTCTACTCCCAGAATATAAGACAGAAGAGCAAGGCAGAAATATTGCTTCAAACTAATGTCTGCTGAGCAAGCTAATCTAAACAAAATTTAGAACCTTGATGGTTACAAACAGCAGGAACACAAGAGCAAGATTAATTTTAAATGGTCCTCCAGTGAGATTGAAGAATTGTTTACAAAGATGATCAGCTGTAAATGCAACAAGTGTGCATCAACTGTAGAAAAAGAAAATGGCCGTGCACTGGTCAAATAAACTTATGCAAAACCCTGTAGAGGAGGTTCCCCCGTATTCGACACCATTGAATGTATACAATAATGATTCACGCTACTATATTAGGACAATCATTTCTTTCCTGTGCTGTCTCACGCGACCCCAAAGTCAGAGTTAATCGACTATATTTCACTACATACAATATTACTAAAGTGCGTCCACCGCATTGAAGGTGCAGCAGCCTTGGTTGCCCTGGAGCTATGAAAAATTCAATATGTGCCCAAAGTTCTTGACTTAATAATTGAGGCAAATGTTTGGTGCACAGTAGAATGCGATGGGAAAACTTCAAGTGCTATGTTTGAGTCCGTCGTGTCTTGAAAGTCATGATACACAAGTTTGGTCAACCTGACTTGGGTGTCGAAGAATGAAAAAAAAGTTTGGAGTCGAGGTACATTGGAAAGCTGAGGGAGTGAGACCCAAATAAGTTCACATTACTTATTCAACATTTTACATTATACTTGCATAATGTAGAAGTGACGACTTTCGCAGCTTTTCTTCCGATACGAGCTTGGACGACGACAGAGCCAAGTTGTGAATAATATCATTATTATTCAACAGAACGTTACAGCAACTTGTACAAGAGGAAGTTGACGGCCGAGTTTAACACGATGAGCGTATGCGACAAATCCTTCACCTTCCACAACCAGGCCGGCCATCCCACGGAGGTGCCGTACACGGCCTCGAAGATGGTCGGGATGATCTTCCACATGTGGCAGACCAAGAAGAGCCACACAATGGCCATGGCGATCCGCGTGAGGCGTCGCTCGCCACGTCGCAGGAGCGAGGATCCTCCTGCTCCTCGGCCTCCGCCTCCGCTGGCAGCTTCGGAGCCGTGAGGGTGCGTGAAACCCGATGACTCGCCGCGGTCCCTACTAAAAGAGAGCCTTGCAGTGACTGTTGCGGCCACCCACGTGAGACACGTGGACACTCTGACGTCCGCCTCATTGAGCATTGTAGAAGACAATGAACTTAAACTCAGATTAAGCCTTGCAGACGCTCCAGCGGGTTCTGGGAGTCGGAAAGATGTGTTTTTTTTTACCCTTGACAGAGAAAGCTCACCCCAAGAAGATGTCACGCACCTGCCTATTGGCGTCATCTCTTGAGCCAGCTCCTCATTCTCCACCTTGGAGGGCGCGGACAGGACGTGGATGGGTCTGAAACGACAGTGGCGATCATGTTTGCACTGCATACGCAACAGATGCGTTCATGCTGCAAGTTGCAAATACGAAGACTTTCAAAGAAAAAAAAAGTACAGGGTCCGCCAAAAGTTCTGTCAATAAGATGCACACCGTCTGCGACGGTCTAAAGAAGTTGTACGTAGCCTGGGGGAGGCAAGTGGAGGCGGCCCGGAGGGACGGCGGACCCCGTGTTTCGGGTCAGCTGACATGGCGAGACAAATCGGGGTGGCCTCGCAACCTCAAGTTGAGTGAAATTTTCCAGAGAATAACAGAGCATTGATTCAACTTGACGTGAAACCACCTCTGCTCTGCCAGACACATCAAAGTGCTGGATGTTTGCAGGGAGAAAGAGACAAACTTCCTGCTGCATTCTCTTGAGGTTGCGATATTTGCTGTGAATTCCACTTTGTGGTGCTGAAAGCTTTGGCGCTCGTATCAGGTACGTCTCTGTGGGCTGTAGTGACCAGTGGGGTGCAATCAGAGTGCGACAACGAGTTAGGAGAAAAGAGATTTGTTTTGCAGAGCATAGCAAACACCTTGGAACCAGGGAAAACTGTTGCCTTCATCCAGAGTTCACTAAAAGGGGCCACAATCACTAGGCAGCACAATGGGATGCTGACGCCAGTATGCATATGTACTGTGACCCTACTTTTAGACAGTTAACAGGGGTTTTGCCCAGAGAGCATTCAGGGACTAGCCCTTAACCCAGGTGTACTGTAAAAAGTTCACGATATTTGTCGATAAATGATGCATAAGTGAATTTGTTTACTCTATCCGAGGTCACTGTCAGCCACATACTCGATATTTTGCCGACTGAGGATGATGGAGGCAAAAAGAAAAGAGAAAAGAGGCTTCCACCATGCTGTGCGCGTTGCTGACGGGCGTGGACGTCGCCAACATGGCCGCGACATCGGCATTGGTCTAAACACACCCGGTCGCCTTATACCCCAACTCAAAAAGCTATTTCTTCATAAAAAAAAAAAGGCCGCCGTTTTTATCCCGGTGCTAATTTTACACTGCAGCAGAGTGGCTTTTGTGGTGCTTTTTCGGCCACGTAGGAGCGAAAAAAGGCCACAAGGGTCACTCTGCAGCAAGTGCAGTTAGTAGCGGGATAAAAACTGGGGCCTTTTTGTCAGCGAATCCTTCCAAAAATGGCCTTTTCCCAACTAAATATCCAGCATAAAAGTTGCTGGTGTGCACACGCCCAGGGAAAGGCCAACGAAAAGGCCATTTTAAGAGGACAAACCTTTGGTACACCTTAGAAAAGCGAGCTCTCTGATGCTTGATATCACTGTGCGCACTTTTCCTGACGGAACTTTTGGCAGGCCCTGTAGAAGAAGCATTGGGGAAAGGAGGGCATCTTCTAAAGTGTCATCGTGTTGAAGTCTCCTCTGACCTGTTGTCCTGATCCTCCTTCTCCCCTCTCGATTCCAGGAATTGTATTTCCTCGGGCGCAGAATTAACCCTTCTACGAAACTCTGAAGTCGTTGTTGTGGCGCTGAAACGAGAGCTCAGACTCTGACAGGCTTTTCAGCACCGTCTAAAAGCCCTTTTACACGTGGGCAACCGAGGAGATGCTCAATAAATCATGGGGCAGGAGGTGCAATAGCGGGCAACGGCCTCCGAGGTCGTGCCATCTCTGGGCACGGACGTCGTCAGCTTGGCAAACCTTGACGCACTTGGTCGAGGGCAGAGAAAACAGAGGAGATGCTCTCACTGCCGTCCAGTGCACAAGAATGTGGGAGATATCGTGGAGTCGGCTTTGACCACCTGCACACACACACTTGTAACCATGTCCATGGCTGCTGCAGTCCCCGTCTTGTGGCTCTATTGTTGTTGTTTATGTGCGGTTGTGCTTCCAGTATTTTTGAACCAACTCAGATAACTGAGGGTTAAACACTCGGGGGGGGGGGGGGTTATACGAGGTTTGGTGGATTGGATCCTGCGATTCATAATACTTGATTCAGCAATAAATTTGATTCAGACCTTTTCAAAATCAGTTTATAGCACTTAAATTTACGACATGATCATTGCATGTGCATTTTTCCTCAAGAATGGACTCCATGTGTGACCAGAGGCCAGACTTGCTGATGTCAATGATATAGGCTCTAGACTAGTTATACAACTGTTTCTTCATGTATTTAATTCCTGTGTGGGTGATAGAATAGATCCCCTTGATCCAAATCATCCAAAATATTTTGGCCTTTCTCCCTGTCAGACCGGTGACACTGACAGTGCCTACGATAAAAATGTGGATGTCGACACTGACATCAACAAGACCTTTTGTCTTGCCGAACACACGTGAGTGACTTTCAGGAAGAAGAACTGTTATATTAACTGTTGACGAAGATCTCAGCTATCAGGAGGATCTTGAAGCTGTGTGATTGGTTAACCGGAAGCGGAAAAAATTGACCTTGAAACTTGTAAAAGATTTGCCTTCTAACCCCTTTACAGAAATTTCTGTCGCACCTTGGACCCATGGATGGATCATTCAGTCCTGTTCATTGTGAGAAGTCCCACATCCCAATATGAAATATCTTGCACCCATCGGCGAAAGCATCATCTGGTCAAAGTAACAAACAACTACTTGGGCATTTGTCACATCTAACCTTGCTATATTTCATCTTGACATCACGATATTTCTTAGTGTAGGACATGGCTCGTTCCTAACTGTCCGTACTTTGAGTGTGCGTGTGCCATAGGCACGCACACAAAGTGATGCATTTATCAACGTCGTTAGTTTTATTAACCATATGTTGTTAAGGTATGTGTTCAGTACCCTTCAGTTGTCCTTGCAACTGGACCTTGGTCCGTGACTGGAAGCCTCTAACGACCCCATAAGGACGATGTCCTGATTTCCCTGGACGCTGAGCTCATCTAGAATTGGACAGACCATTCCAGAGCTCCCCAGAAGAGACATTTTGCATCGAACGCATTTAGGGATACAGTCGAGCTTCCATTTCAAGAGTTGGCCTTGAGAAGGCCTGTAGAAGGCCTCAAGAGCAACTGTTGCCGGCCTCTCAACTCCCCCCTTCCCAACTTGTCCCAAGTTATCGTATATGCTCGGAAAAAATCCCGACGCACAAGAAACTTAAATGACAGAGCAAAGTACAAAGATTAGCGGAACTTTGGAGAAAAGAGTCTGCAGCTTTTCCACTGGCTCAGCCTCCTCCGACGCGAAGAGGCCGAGCTGAAGTACGTCTACAATGAGCAGTGGAGTTGGTTCGAAAATTGAATCGTTGCTATCACTGCGGGCAGACGTTTTCTGGACTCCAGCACGACCAAACTGAATGTCGACTGTAATAAGATCATTTTGAGCTTTCCTCATGGGCGTTGTGAGCAATTTTTTTCTGCCTGGCGGAGGCTGGGGGACTTCCCCTGGTCACACACGCAGATCTTGTCACACACGGACCAAACGATGGCTTCAGCACGTGTGAGGCGCCAGAAATGGGGCTGTTCTTCTCAGTAAATGTGTACTTTGCCCACTTCTGACAGGTATGAGTGAAGCACCTGCTGCTGCCGCGACCTAAACTTTTAACAAAGTTTTGGTAGGCTTGCAAGGAGTTCCACTACAGGGCTGAGAAGTGGAGGTTTGTAAAAATTTGAACACAATCAATGATTGACATTTCCCACAAAGCCATCTCTTGGCAATCCGATATTTCACTGAACGATGCAGTGAAATGCTTGGGCAAGAAGCAGCTAAGTGAATGTTCTATTGAATTTCACTCTTTCCCTGGAAAGTCACAGCCACATTTGCCACCACTGATTGGTAGTGTGCAAAAACATCGCTAAAGAAGTGTTAACTGGAAACCATGAGTGAAAATAAAGTCTCAGTTACGGCTTTCCTGCATGGAGAAGGAGGCGGAGAAGTTCACTTGCAAGCCTTCATCTTCTTCCTGCTGCAGTCCTTGCACAAGCTCATTACATAGTTGAGCCAGAAAATAAAGGACAGGAAAGATTGATGGCACGACACAAAATGTAATATAGAGTGAGAAGTATCAAATTCACGAATTGTCTCGAACTTATAAATCTACGTCCGCTGACCGAACTTTTTCCTCAGAAACTGAGAACTGGCATGTTTAAAAAATCTATTGAGCGGAACTGCTCTTAAAACACCTCCGTTGAAGGGAAAGACGAAAGTTTTTTTGATCAATATTATGACGGGAACTGTATTGACTCCGAGGTTTCGTCCGCATCTTGAAGCTGATTTGAAAGCAATTCGGCTTTTTTACGTTTTTTCCTTAACACCCTGTACTGTTTTTTCAAATCAAAACCAAAAATGTCAGTCAGAGGTTCCCCCACACGATGTTGAGGGTGACATTGACTGAGTCTGAGAGACGGGCAAGCTTGAGTAGAATGAGTGAAATGATGATCGGGCTGGGTCTGACTGAACATCCCTAATGACCTGCATAAGCTGGGATGTAGCAAAATATATTAAAGCTTAGAGACGACGGACAAACATTTATAAAGGAAAGTTTGAAAAGTATTGTGCGTAGGCGTTGGATGCTGCAGAGGTGTAGTGTGGGAGCACCTGTTGATTGCTACTGAGGTGAGGCAAAGTTTGCCTCCACGATGTGACTGAAGAACTTGACCAATAAATAGGAAAAAAGTGCATTTTTGTGAGGCGCACCCAGGTTTCGGATGATGTTTCGAAAGTGACAGTTTTAAAAGGCTGCATCCTGTATAATAATGATGCCTGCCAACCAGAGTATTACACACGTTACAAGCATGTTTGGATCGGCTGTAGATTTGGGGGGTTCCTATTTGGGTGACATTCTAGAATCAAATCATTACACTCACCATGAGTTGCCAATGGTATCCCCCAGTCGGGGTATATAAATAAAATTTTGGCTCATCACATTGAAAAGTGGTGCAAGCCTCACAAAGTTACCTGTGCCCATGGTGTATATCATGACCTCCATGCATGTCTTCTTCTATTTTTCTGATTTATTAGTAAAAATTTTGACTTTGTGTAGTGAGCCCTCTTTCCCACCCTCCCTGCTGTTCATGGCTATCCTTAACTGCCATTTGGTGTTAGTTTTGTCTTTTACTGTATTCTTGGGGTACATTCTTTCGGGACCCCAAGATGTTCAGAAGTTTTTCATGTCTTTTTCCATGCCCTACACCAGCTTGGATGCTGCTGTAACATCCACCACCAGTCTCTCAACATTTTGTGAGTGACAAGATATGTTAAAAGGTGAAATTGGTGATGCTGTAGCTTTGTTGATCGAGTCTTCATTTGAATGAGATAACAGAAGAGGAGGAGGAGTGATGTAGGATACACCATGGGCACAGGCAACTTTGTGGGGCTTGCGTCACTTTTTAACTTTTATGAGCCAAGATTTTATTTATAATACCCTGACTGGGGATACCATTGGCAACTCATGGTCAGTATAATGAGTTGATTCTACAATGTCACCCAAAATGGGGCCCCCCTACTGTATATGTCTTTTGGGATGTCGTGCACAGCCCGTACGGTAGTGGTGGTAGTATTGACTCGAGTTCACCTTGAGGCGTCTGCTTATAAAGAGCTTTATCTTTAAAGAAAACTTCAAAGCTTTGTAAGTGTATATATAGTTTTTACTTTCTGTGTCTGTTGCTATAGTTATAGCACAGAGAGCTACTTGTTGTCTTGCTGCAAGCATCGATTAGTGTCCTGAGCGTCGACAGAAAGCTTCTGACGCACCTTCTATGATAGTACTTTTCGTGAACAGTCTTTTTCACTTTTTTTTCCAGTGCAGGTGGCGTCGACACTGTCACACTGCGCCGCAGTAAAGACCGATCCCATTAGCTCCGGACAGGAAATTTGGGGCGCTGTGGCTAAATCAGTACAGTTGACTCTTTATATTGCGTGTTCAACCCCTCAGTACGGTAAACAAGTGTGCGTAGACCATTTTCTTTTCGCCCAAGTCACTCTTGAGGTAGTGAACTACCATAAATGGCACTGTCAAGTTAGTGACCTTTAGCCTGTGCCTGGCAGTCTTAGTCAATGCTCATGAAACCTCCCCAACAAGAGAAAGAGAGCAAAATCTCCAAAAATGTTCTGGATTTTCTCCTGAAAAAGTCTAAGCCCTTGAGGAAAAGCCTCTTCTCGAAAGAAAACGTTGACGAGGCTGCGCGTGGCGAACACAGTGAGCAAGGGCAGCTTGATGAGTATCGTGGTCATTGCCGACGAGGTCACAACGGACGGACCGGGGACGAGACGGACCGCGGGCCGGGGAAGATGGATGTCAAGTTGGCGGGCTGGTCCGCCGGCATCTCTCAGTATGAACTCATGATTACCTTTCTCTGAATGCTCCCCTGCCGAACCTGGTCTTCTTGTACTGGGCGACGTCCCTGTTGCGCAAGCAGATCCGCTGGTTCCTCTGGTAAGGGTTGTACCTGCTCTCGGACTCGCTGCGCTCTCGGCTTCCGCAGACCCCTCCGGGCGGGCGGATGCGCCGCGGCGGCGACCGTCGCGCCCTCTGCGGCTGGTCGACGGCCGGCATCTGGTCGAGGGAGCCTCGTCGACAAAAGAGCAGGCAGAAATGTCTGGTGGAGAGAGTACTTTGACATGCGAAATAGAGACACTCTCAATCTTAGACATACATAGTAATGAACTGTTGTACATTTAGTTGTATAGACTCGTTATCCACACATGAGGGTTGGTCCAAGCCGAAAGTATCAAGTCAAGCTGAGGCTTTCCATGCTTCGGCCTAGAGTCGGTTTATCATTCAGACAGTGTTTGTTACTACCGATTGCATTGTAACTATAATGATACACTTAAGTGACCTCAAGCCGAGTCAATCTCCAGTTCTTTGCAAACGACTTTTAAACTTGGCTTGAGCTTCAGCTTGAACGGAAGGTGGCTCAAATTCAGCATTCAAGGATTTTTCGATATCAGTTTCACTTCTTCAGTCTCTCTTAGTCAAATTCCCCTTAAGAAACAACGGGTGTCAGAACATTTCTCCTATGAATAGCAACCTGATGAAAGTAGAAGGATACCGGTCAATCTTAGTGATAATTCGAATCTTTCAGACCTACGTAATCGCACTGCCCTAAAATCGCTCAGCTTCGACTCGAATCCCATGCCGAGTCCAAAAGCTTCGGTTCACCACTTCCTAGCCTGATCAGGCCCACCCTGTATTGTTAGGCCTAGGCCACCCACACCTCGGGCCAAAGTTGGGCACGGGCGTCTTTTTTTTCCTCCCGCTGGAGCTTGAACATCCCTGCGACCGTTCTTGACTCCTCAATCTCGCGTCACCCCTGCGCTCCTTGATGAAGTCGCACACACCGTACGTATGGATAAGGGCGCCAACTTTTAGCGAAGTTGAGGAACTTTAATGCATCTTCAACTTTTCCACAAAAAGAAGTTCACAGCCCAGTCCTGAAAGCAAAAGAGTGAACATGTTCGTGCGCACCTGAACTCTTGATCGAACCTATTTTCCCGTGAAAGCACGGAAGTCCACGATGACGCGCGGTTCAGAGTGCCTGGGATGCACACAATTGCTCGTGAGTCGCTGGGAAGAAATGCCAAGATCTCCTGTCAACTGAGGCACCCGGACTCCAAACGAACCTGAGGTGCTTCAGGGTCGGGCAGGAGTTCTTCAGCTCAAAGCACAGTCGAAGTTTCAATTTCATGAGCTTTTCAGATATTTCGGATCCGATTTTGTCAAGTTTTACTACGCAGACCCTCATTTTCATATCTTTGAGTGCGACACTGACATTTGGATGATAATTCGGTTAGTCGAGTTGAGGACGAATTGACGGCCTCGCAGTGCTTGACTGCGCTGGCTGCACTGCGCCAGTGTTGCCACTGGCACCGACAGCATTCATGCTGAAGGTGTTTTCGCACTGCCTTCTCAAGGACATTACGTGTATGTGGCAAGTGGCACTTTAAGGAGCCCCAAAGAGTTGCCGACCACGAACGAGGGCAGCAATGACGGCTGCAGAGTCCGGGTCTTCGTAATATGACACTTGCCAAATGCACGTTCCAGGTTTTACGTCAGACTTTTCACTTCGCCTTCATCTTCTTCAAGCTAAGAAGATTCATACTAACGTCACGGGCGGCTCTGGTCACTGTGGTCGCTCCGGTTGCCCAGATTGTCACTGACGGCTCCGGTCGTTCTGGCTCCCGTCGTTCTGGCTCCCGTCGTTCTGGCTCCCGTCGTTCTGGCTCACTCTCAGTACAAAAAGGGGTGTTGTAAAGTGGTTCTTTTCTAGACCTCCTTGGAACAAACGAAATGAACAATTTGGACAAAAACTTCTTCATCTTGTACTGTCTTAAAGAGTTTGAGAGGAAAAAAGTAGAGCAAAGTAACAGATTTCTCAAGAAACTACTCAAATCTTTTGTCATGGGTCTTCAATACCCACAACTAGCCAGACACCAACTGCTTATCTGGGTAAAAAATGCTAATGTTGTGTTGCTCACTAGGACAACGAATATCCATCCATCGATCTCTATATAATGCGACAGACCTGTATGGGTGTGTCTGTCTGTTTGTCCGCGGCTGATTTTCGCGACTGAGTTCTGGCTTTCGCAAAGTGCTGTGTGATTGGTTAGGTTAGATTCGTCTGTATGTGCCTATGTCTGCAGCCGATTTCCAGCTATTGAGCATCAGACAGACTAACAGACGGACACATGCACAGCGCTTTACATTGTTTCTTCTTCAACAAAGTGGGGAGCGCGTAAGGGCTAGTTTATTTATTAGGCTGGCTCAAAAAATGAAAGTTTTGATATTCATTATTCATTTGATTTCATTCATTTGACTAATATTTGACAAATAAAATTTTTTTGGGGACCCTCTTCCATGGCAATAAGGTGTTACTACATAAGTTCCGAACATGACAAGGTGCTCAGATTTTGAAAGCCCTGTGACAAAGCTGCAGACACTTTTTTTTAGTTTCACTTGACTACAGTGCTTTAGTTTTGCATCTAGAAAGTAACTAAACAGGTCCACATCAAATGTGTAACATCCTTATGTAGTACATAATATGTACTGGGTCTAAAAAACTCTGAAGGCAGAGGGGGGAGTCAAAAAGTCATTATTTTTTCATTTCATTTGCCTAGAAGGTCTTCAAGTAGAGTCTGGCAACAAATCGAGGACGCCGCAAGAGATTATGAAAATTGACCTAGCCCAATACATGTATAAAAGAAAGTTGCGTTTCCTTGTCACAGGTTGACGTCAGCATGACCGGCCCATTAAACTCTAACTTGCAATGATGATGGTCCATGACCCAGAAAGTATCCCCGAAGAAAGATCTATATTTTTACGTACAAGTTGTGTTTCCCTGTCACAAATTGACGTCACTACGACTGGCCCTGATTCAACTCTAGCTTGCTGCGATGATTGTCTATGACTCAGGGAGTGTCCTCAACATGGGATTGTTTTTATAATTTCCTAACTAGAAGCCTTCAAAAGAAATTCAGCCAATTCAGCCCTTTCAGTCAATTTTTTCTCTGGGCTGCCTGGTCTAGCAGTCACATTTTTGGCGGGTGCTCCTCCTGGTGTCAGAGCGCGAATGTCTGTATCTTCGTAAGTCAAAAGGAGTAAATGACAGGAGAACTTAACAGATTGGCTGGAAATTTTACAAAAAGAGTCAAGGAGAGTCCAAGACACATCCCCTAGTGGGTCTATTTCTTATATCTGCACCCGAGGGGATTCGCACCGTGCTTTTTCGCTGTATCAAGGATGAAAGGATGGGCACATTGACACATTGAGGTTGAAATGTTTGTTAAGTTACCAATTTTGAGGGGCAGAAAGAGGCTCTAAATTGAAAAAGTTCCTAAAGGCAAAGTTGTTTAGCACCCCCCGTTTAAAATGGGGAAGAAGATGAAATCAGATCTAACTTTGGAGGTCATTTGAGGTCACAAGTTGAGCTCAACAATCTCAACTTTGTAAACTTCCTCATGCTCACCAACAACTTCATGAAATCGGATCTCGACTGGACTTGGCAATGCGCACTTTGCACTCTCTCAGGGACCATGATTTGAATCATGACCCCTGGACTGCTGGTTGCAAGGTTTTCCACTCTCACTTTCAGCTTGTCCCCTACTTCTGGCTGGTTGTCCGTAGCACGAGAAATGAGCAAAGTGCTCATTTTTCGAATTTTGATTTTTGGTAGCACATTTTTACTTCACATTCCGAGTTAAACAGACATCGAGCTCATTCTAATGCCAATGACTTCCTCTGGTGCTCAAGTCTAGCATCCAGCCCAAATTTAGGAGGTTAGGTCCACTAACCTCTGTTTATTTAGCCCTAAATGAGCATTTTGTTGAGCAAAATGACAACAAGTTTAGTTTTTATTCCTCAGCATGAGATCCAAGAACTTTTTGAAGAACATAACATAGACGAATTTTGTCCATTGCGTCGGAATGTGAGGGAACTCTGCAAGGGCTGTTTGTAGTCCATACAAGACTCTAGTTATCTGGTCTGATTCTAAAACTTGATCCCTACTGATGGTGCATCAATCGCCAAGCTTTCAATGCCTCGAGAAGCCAAAATGCGTGACAAAGCAACTGATTTCTCATTCGATTTCATTGTCAGGGCAAAAATTGCTTTTGCATGAGCTCTTTTTTCCCATGTAATCCCCCTCTGCCTCTGCCTACAGCCTACTGTGGCTTTGTAGGTGCGATCGCACACGCTTTGATGATCTCCTGAGAAGGACTCTCTCTCATTCCAGGCCTCCATAATGCCCTTAGTCAGTGCCTCCTCAATCAGGGCCTTGGTGCTTCCCCCGCAGCCTCTGATGGATCCATGACCTGTTTTTTTATAGCGGAAGCAACAACTCCTGATCTTGGAACACCGGTTTGAAGGATGAAAAGGTGTAGTGGGGAAATGCCACAGATGCAAACAAGTTTTCGTTCATTTGTGTGCACGGAAGAACTGAATTTATCGGCCAGAACTTTTTTAAAGCTTCAGGTGAGAGTTAAAACTTTGGAGAGATCTTCAGAATCGGACAGGAAGCTGTATAAGTTACCACCACCGTCTAACGTATTTTTCATGACTGCCAGACTTGACGTTAGGTAGACCAAACCTGAAGTGTACGATAACCTGTAACACTGGTATCTTGCTGGTATCTTATAATTATAACCTACTTTAGCCCCAAATACCGGTGATTAGATTTTTTTGTTACACAATTTTTCCTCACGGCTTACACTGAATCACCTTTTGTGAAAAGCAAATAGGTTCGGCCCCAGGTGCTGGGTAAAAGCTGAGAAGAGTGCACTTAATAGCGTAGCACATACAGGGTGTGCCGGAATTAGCTTTCATAGAAAATGATGTTTAATTCCATTACTTGGCCTCACGTGAAGCTATATTGACTTTGATGGAAAGGAAATTTTCTTTCCCGTCAGTCACCAGGATGTCAAGAAACTGATGTCCCCCGTGAAACAATGTACGTTCTTCTATTAAAGAACCAAACATTCAAACATGACTGAACGCAATTGTTGTACGGACGTGCGCTGTGAGACAGATATGCATTGGTTATAGAGGCGTAGGAGTGCTTAATCGTGTTAGCTTTGGACATCTTGTTCGTGAACGAATATGCGTTGTTCCTCAGAGAGACACTAATTCTTCAACACCCTGTATTTACAGCATTTATGTGTCGGGTCCTTTTTGCTCTCGTGAAGAGAAGTGAAGGAGAGCCAACATCCAAACCTCTGCTCTCCAGGTAAAGCGGTTGCAAGGCTCCAAAGGAAGAATCAGTCGCATAATAGGCAACTAGCATAACTTCTTGAACTGGTTGCCAGGGTTGACACCTTGAGATGGCTTCTAACCAATACTTTTATTTGTGAGTCGCGTTAAAGAAGTCCATTCACCTTTTGTGCACACGCGCTCGCGCATGCGCAGTGTGAGTTAAATTCGTTCTTACTGTACAGTTTCGTTGAATGCATGTTCTACTGTAAGTTCGATGGATCGTACTATGATAAGGTG